>OOIW01000038.1_pt1 | contig 68626 bp, 65 predicted proteins | sample 1691751 | NCBI WGS metagenome assembly OOIW01 (sample SAMN05831949, study PRJEB22555) | human gut metagenome | isolation source: Skin biopsy | host: Homo sapiens
ACACCCAAATAGAAACGCATTCGGAAATTGAAGGGTTTTTGGTAGATAAAAACTATTTGTTTGCCTATGCTGATGGGCTTAATCGTTTTTATGTTTCTACCGAGCATAAAGAATTTTTGATCTCGCTTAAATACCCTCCAAACGTATTTGATGATTATCAAACTTACGCTCAGTTTACTGCATTAAATACTGCAGAGAGTGCAACCCAGAAGCTTGATGATTATAAACGGCAGATAGCCGAAAGTGTTTTAAATAATAACAACATGGCAAACACTATAACGGCGGTAAAAGAAAATAGTAATGAATTGAATTCATTACTCAATGTTTTGCAACAAAAAACTAAAAGTTTAGATGAGTTAACGCTCAACGTCGGTGACATACTTGGGCACTTAAATCACACTCGCCAGTATGATGAGTTAGTTCAAAAAGTATCAAAATTGTCGACAGAAAATGAACGCGTGCATATTGCATATGATGTTCTTTCTCAGGCTTACGATGCTTCACAAGGGCGAATTCGCGATCTCGAGCATGAAGTTAGCTTGCTGAAAAACTACACAGAGCAGATATATAGTAGTACATCATGGCGTGTGAGTGCACCGGTTCGCTTCTTCGGGCGGATAAAAAAGGGCAAAGGTGCCGATGACACTATTCAGAAGGCATCCTTGTTTAGCCGCGGAGTGCGTAAACTGATCCGAGTGTTCAATAGCAACCCAAGGCTGAGACATTACACCGTTCGCACCGTCAAAAAACTGGGATTGTACTCTGTTTTAAGAAGCCTTTATCTCAAAGTTCTGATCGGAAGCAACCCGCGAACCACTTTCTCGACAAATGAATTACTGTCAGAGAAAAGTCGCTCTTTTGCATCATTTAAATCATCTAGCTCACTGAGTCTTGATGAATTGCACAGCAGAATCAAGGATGAGCTTAAAGCCGCCGATGACGAAAGGAGTCAGAAGTGAATTACTGTAATCAATACCCTGAACTTGAGCAATTTAAAGGGTTACGTGTTGCCGTATTAACGACAGAGTCTGCGCAGGGAGAGGTCGGGGGAGCTGAGCGTTTCTATCAGGGATTATTGGCGGGCCTAATTGAAATAGGTTGCGACGCAGAAATTGTGCCGGTCATTGCCGACGAATCTTCTTTCGATCAGATTAGTAAAAACTATCAGTACTGTCGTGATCTGGATCTTAGCCGTTTTGATGCTGTCGTTTCGACCAAAACGCCAACTTTTGCTGTTAATCATCCTAACCATGTGATGTACCTGGTACACACGGTACGTGTGTTTGATGATATGTTTTATGAGACTTTCCCAAGTGATGATCCGATTCGTTTGGCTGAGAGGGCGATGTTGCATCAATGGGATTTTGAGGCTATTTCACGAGTAAAAGCCAAGTTCACCATTGGCCATGAAGTTTCCAATCGTCTGTATCGCTGGCGAGGTATTCATTCTGATGTGATACATCCACCGTTAGGTGTTAATGGCTTCAAACAGGGAACAACCGGAGATTACTTTTTCCTTCCAGGGCGTTTACACCCTTGGAAACGTGTTGATCTTGCCATTAAAGCGGTTAAAGTTTCGTCGCTTCCGCTTAGATTGGTTATCGCAGGGACTGGGGAGGCGGAACAGGAGCTTAAGGCTCTTGCCGCGGGAGACAGTCGGATTGAGTTTGTCGGTCGTCTGAGTGATGAAGAGCTGCTGGATTATTATGCCAATGCGTTGGCGATCGCTTTTGTTCCGAAGAAAGAAGACTACGGGTACGTGACTCTGGAGGGATTTGCCAGCGGTAAGCCCGTCGTTACCTGTTCCGACTCTGGTGAGCCAACATTTTTTGTCAAACACAAAGAGACAGGGCTGATTTGCGAACCGACTCCAGAGGCTTTGTGTGAGGGGTTTGAATGGCTTTTCAACAATGCGACTTCTGCGGCAGCTATGGGTCAGCATGGCTATGATGTGATCCAGGGAATGTCTTGGTCGACGGTCGGAAAACAGCTTATTTCCGCGGCTATGGCCCCTCAGGTCACGTTAGAACAAGCACCACTCAATGTTGTTGTTGCGGACATGCAACCTATAGATCCACCCATCGGTGGCGGTCGTTTACGTTTACTGGGCTTGTACCATGGCTTGGGAGAGGACATAAAAGCCACTTATGTAGGTTCTTATGACTGGCCTGGCGAAAAGTATCGCAGACATCAGCTAAGTTCAAGCCTCGAGGAGATTGATATTCCCCTTAGTCAGGAACATCATTTTGCTGCGCAAGAGTGGGCTGCTCAGGCCAATGGAAAAACGGTAATTGACGTTGTATTTAGCCAACAGGGACATTTATCTCCTGATTATCTTGATGGCGTTATTGAAAACATTAAGCAGGCTGAAGTGGTGGTCTTTTCGCACCCTTGGGTATACCCGCTTATCGATCCCAGTCTGTTACAGGGTAAAGTTGTAGTTTATGACTCGCAAAACGTCGAAGGATATTTGCGTGCCCAGCTATTTGATGACAGCAATGTAGCGGAGTTGGCAGCAGTACGTCAGGTTATTGCCGACGAATACTTGCTTGGTCAACGTGCCGATCTCATATTGGCTTGTTCGCAAGAGGATCTGCTGCGCTTTAATCGCATCTATGAGTTCTCACCTGAAAAAATGCGGGTGGTACCTAATGGTGTGATGGCATTTACGCATGAGGTACCGGGAGACGATGAGCGTATTGCAGCGAAAGTGGCGTTAAAATATTCCGCTGATGACAAACTAGCCATTTTTATTGGTAGTGCTTATGGGCCTAACGTTGAGGCTGCCAAATTTATTGCAGAAACGTTGGCGCCTGCTGTGCCAGAGGTGACATTTGTCATTGCTGGCGGTGTAGGGAGTGTTGTCGAGAAAGTTAAACATAAAAACGTGCATGTTACCGGCATGCTTAGTGAAGCAGATAAAGCACTGTGGTTATCTGCCGCTGATATGGCGGTGAATCCAATGTTCTCTGGATCAGGCACCAATATCAAAATGTTCGATTTTATGTCGATGGCAATGCCAACAGTAACAACTAAAATTGGTGCTCGTGGCATTGATACTGGGGGGCTAACTGCCATGCTGGTGGTTGAGCCGACGAAAGAGGCATTTGCTGCCGCTATCAGCGACTTGTTTGATAATGAGTATCGTGGAAAAGTTGGCAAGGCTGCACGAGCTTGTGTAGAAAGCAGCTATGCTTGGGAGCGAATTTCCGATGTTGTTGGTAGAATGTTATCTTCCCGCGCTCAATTGGCTAATCAGCCACAACCCCATTTTTCCGTTGTGATCCCAAGCTACGAACGCCCAGACCAACTTCTTGACTTGATTAGCTGTTTGCAAAAACAGATAGAACGTGATTTTGAAGTCATCATTATCGATCAGAGTGAAAAACCTTGGTCCGAGTATGGGCGCGATTTCGGCTTCCCTCTTTGTTATTATCATTCACCTGTGAAGGGGGCCGTTAGAGCGAGAAATACCGGGGCTATGCTGGCTCAGGGCAAGGTTATCGCTTTCACTGATGACGATTGTCGACCAGGAGCAAGTTGGTTGGCCAATGCCCGAAAATATTTTGGGATAGAAGGCGTTGTCGGTGTTGAGGGCATCATCACCTCGGACCATCATGGTGATGATAACTGGCGTCCAGTGACCAATGTTGGTTTTGAAAGCATTGGGTTTATGACCGCCAATCTCATGGTCAGAAGCTCAGTTTTCCACTATTTGGGCGGATTCGATCTGCAGTTTGATCACCCTCATTTTCGGGAAGATACGGATTTTGGGTGGCGCATGCAGCAGTTGGGTATGGTGCCTTATGCAAAAGATGTTGATGTGTTCCATCCGGCGCAATTGCGTTCTAAAGAGCGTGAGTCTGCGAGCAGTCGTGCGCGGTTTTTCCAGAAGGATGTTCTGCTTTACCGTAAACATCCGGAGAAGTACTATGGGCTTTTTTTACAAGAGAGACATTACGCAATAACCTCCGGTTTTAAGGAAAACCTACTTTTAGGGTTTGAAATTGAAAACGAGACTGTTCCAGAGTGGATGGCGGAGTTATTTAACGCGTAATCATGTTTTTGATCAAAATAGGAAATTTTCCGTGCAAAAAATTGCAGTAATTACTGGCATTACTGGTCAAGATGGTGCTTATTTGGCAGAGTTATTGTTGGAAAAAGGCTATGTGGTTCATGGAACCTATCGCCGTACCAGTTCTGTCAATTTCTGGCGTATTGAAGAGCTGGGTATTGATAAGCACCCAAATCTGAATTTGGTTGAATACGATTTGACCGATCTTTCCGCCAGCATACGTCTGTTGCAGCAAACCTGTGCAACTGAAGTGTACAATCTGGCAGCGCAGAGTTTTGTTGGCGTTTCTTTCGAGCAGCCAATTACCACTGCTGAGATCACTGGTCTTGGGCCGGTAAACCTGCTGGAAGCGATCCGTATTGTTAATCCAAAGATTCGTTTCTATCAGGCATCAACGTCTGAAATGTTTGGTTTGGTACAAGCGGTACCGCAAAAGGAAGATACGCCATTTTATCCGCGTAGCCCTTATGGCGTGGCAAAGTTGTATGCCCACTGGATGACGATTAACTATCGCGAAAGCTACGGAATTTTCGCTTCAAGCGGTATTTTGTTCAACCACGAGTCGCCTCTGCGTGGCCGTGAGTTCGTTACCCGTAAAATCACTGATTCAGTTGCCAAAATCAAATTGGGCCAACTGGATGTGCTCGAATTGGGTAATATGGACGCGAAACGTGACTGGGGTTTTGCCAAGGAATATGTTGAAGGGATGTGGCGGATGCTTCAAGTCGAGCAACCTGATACCTTCGTGCTGGCAACCAACCGTACAGAAACCGTACGTGACTTTGTCTCCATGGCCTTCAAGGCTGCGGGCTTTACTCTGCGCTTTGAAGGTAAGGATGAGCAGGAGGTGGGTATCGATGTTGCGACAGGTAAAACACTGGTTCGCGTGAATCCGAAATTCTATCGTCCTTCCGAAGTTGAGTTGCTGATTGGCAATCCTGAACGTGCTAAAGAAATTTTAGGTTGGGAACCAAAAACCACACTGGAACAGTTATGCCAGATGATGGTTGAACAAGACATTCGTCGTAATCAGAACGGGTTCTCATTCTGATGTTTGGCGCCGGCAAACGTGCCTTAATCACGGGCATTAATGGGTTTACCGGGCGCTATGTGGCAGCGGAGTTATCCGCTGCCGGATATCGGGTGTTTGGATTGGGGTCATTGCCCTCAACTCAGGAGGATTACCTACAGGTTAATCTGTTGAATACAGATGAGCTGACGGAGGCTATCACACAGGTTAAACCTGATGTTGTAGTTCATCTGGCTGCTGTTGCTTTTGTTGGACACGGTGATGCCAGTGCATTTTATAACGTCAACGTTATAGGAACTCGTAATTTACTGCAGGCGCTTTATGTCTGCGGTAGACCGCTGGATGCCGTTTTGATTGCCAGTAGCGCCAATATTTACGGTAACAGCGTTGAAGGAAAACTTGACGAATGCATGCCAGCAAATCCGGCAAATGACTATGCGGTCAGTAAATTGGCTATGGAATATATGGCCAAGTTATGGGTAGATAAATTACCGATATTTATTACCAGACCTTTTAATTATACCGGTGTCGGTCAGGCTGATAATTTCTTGCTGCCGAAGATTGTTAAGCACTATAAAGAGGGTGTTGCAATCATCGAATTGGGAAATATCGACGTCTGGCGTGATTTCACCGATGTTCGTGCTTTAAGTAAAGCCTATGTGGCATTACTCCAGGCCAAGCCGGTAGGGGAAACTATCAACGTTTGCTCTGGCAAAACCTACTCATTGCGTGAAGCTGTTGCGCTGTGTGAAAAGATCTCTGGCCACTCTTTGGAGATTCGTGTAAATCCTGCGTTCGTTCGTCCGAACGAAGTTAAAAGCCTGTGTGGGGATGCATCTAAATTGCGAACCATTATCGGTAAGTGGGATACACCGCCTCTGGAGGAGACGTTGCGCTGGATGTTGGAAAACTGAGAATGAAAGTTATACTGGGTACTGACCCGATTAAATACCCTTTAACCGGGATTGGCCGATATACCTATGAGTTAGCCAACTATTTGAAAGAAAGCTCAGAGATATCTGAGCTTTTATTTCTTCAAGGGCGGCATCTAAGCCAGCAGATCCCCACGGCAAGAGAAACCGTCTCTTCAACTCAGGGATTACGCCACCGGGTACAAAAAAGCCGTGTGGCCTCAGAACTGTATCGCTTGACCGCGCCGTGGCTAAAAACTCATGCGCTAAGAAAACACCCTGATGCGATTTACCACGGTCCAAATTTTTATTTGCCGCCTAATGTTGAGCGTTGCGTGGTGACTTTCCACGATAATTCGGTCTTCACATTACCGCAATGCCATCCGCCAGAACGCGTTCGTTTCATGCAAAAAGAATTGTTGCTGACGATTAAGCGAGCAAAAATTTTAATCACGGACTCTGAATTCACTCGCCGTGAGTTAGCCGAATACTTCGGTCTTTCCTTGAACCGGGTTTATGCGGCTCAGTTGGCCAGTAGCGGGGAGTTTTATCCACGTGAATCCGAAGAGATCTCGCGTGTTTTATCCCCTCTAGGTCTAAAAACGAATCAGTACTGCTTATTCACTGGTTCTATCGAACCGCGCAAAAATATAGCTACACTTCTGGATGCCTACGAACGCTTGCCGCTGGCTTTGCGTCTTGATGTTCCGCTGGTTATCAGCGGGTTTAAGGGGTGGAGCAGCGAAGAATTGCATCAACGTTTTGAACGTGGTGAGAAGGCAGGGTGGTTACGCTATCTCGGGTATACCAAATCAGCCGATTTACCTTTCCTGTTTGCTGGTGCCCGCAGTTTCCTGTTTCCGTCGCTATATGAAGGGTTCGGGCTACCGGTGCTGGAAGCCATGGCGTCCGGCGTGCCGGTTGTATGCTCAGACAGTGCCTCACTACCCGAAGTGGTTGGCGATAGTGCCTTGATGTGTGCGGCGAAGGATGTTGAAACGCTCACTGAGCTGTTTCGAAAAAGCATTGAAGATGAGATCTGGCGCGAAGAAGCCAGGATAAAGGGTTTAAATCGAGCAAAACATTTTTCTTGGCAACGTTGTGCGCAAGAAACCATTCTCGCTTACCAGCAGGTTTGATATTTTTCATGTTGAAAGTTCTGCATTTTTATAAGACATACTACCCAGACTCCTTTGGTGGCATAGAGCAGGTCATTTTTCAATTAAGTGAAGCCGGTGCATGTCACCAGATTGAGTCGACAACATTGTCATTGAGCACCCGAGGTGACATTGATAATGAACGTGTAGGTATGCACACAGCGTACTACGCAGCTACCAACTTTGAAGTTGCATCCACACCTTTTTCGGTGAGTGCGATAAGCAAATTTAAGGCACTGGCGGCGCAGGCAGACATCATTCATTATCATTTCCCGTACCCATTTATGGATTTGGTGCACTTTATTGCCGGCGTTAAAAAGCCCACGGTAGTCAGTTACCACTCAGATATTGTTAAGCAAAAGCTGGCGCTGAAAATGTACACGCCATTGATGAACCAGTTTTTGAGTTCAGTCGACTGTATCGTCGCGGCTTCACCAAACTACGTGGAAACCAGCCCGGTACTGCAAAAATATCTGCCTAAGGTGAAAGTCATTCCTTATGGGCTGGATAAAAAGTCTTATCCGGTTGCTGATGAAGCTCACCTTGAGCGCTGGCGTCAACAAGTCGGCGATCGCTTCTTCCTGTTTGTCGGGGCATTTCGTTATTACAAAGGCCTGCATATTTTGCTGGAGGCTATTCAGCATACAGATTTTCCTTTGGTCATTATTGGTGCCGGTCCAATCGAAGCCGAACTTAAACAGCAGGCGCAGGATCTGGGGTTGAAAAATATTCATTTCCTCGGCGCACTGCCAGATGAAGATAAAGCTGCGTTACTGGAGCTATGCTACAGCGTGGTTTTCCCGTCCCATCTGCGTTCTGAAGCCTTTGGTATTACCCTGCTCGAAGGGGCAATGTATGGTAAGCCCCTGATCTCGAGTGAAATCGGTACAGGGACGACCTACATCAACATTGATCAGGAAACTGGTGTTGTGGTGCCGCCGTCCGATCCGCAAGCGCTGCGCGCGGCGATGACGACTCTATGGCAAGATCCTGAGCTGGTACAGCGATATGGCGAGAATGCCGCTAAACGTTTTCAGGCGCTGTTCACTTCGGAACGCATGGCGGAAAGCTATATTGAACTTTATCAGCAATTGATAATTAAGTGATTGTAAAGTAATCATATTATGGCTTTATGATGTCTGAGGACGCGCAAAAGTGTGACCTATCGCACCAATCACTACCCACGCGGTTCAATCCTGAGTTAACATGTTGACCACATCACAAAACCTGTTGGCTAAAGTTGTTAACAGGGTCATCCTCAGACAGGAGTTCCTCAATGTCCAAGCAACAAATCGGCGTTGTCGGCATGGCGGTAATGGGCCGCAATCTGGCACTGAACATCGAAAGCCGTGGTTACACCGTTTCGATCTTTAACCGTTCAGGCGACAAAACCGACGAAGTTATTGCAGAGAATCCGGGTAAAAACCTGGTGCCGCACTACACCGTTGAAGAGTTTGTTGAATCTCTGGAAAAACCACGCCGCATTTTGCTGATGGTGAAAGCGGGCGAAGCGACTGACAAGACCATTGCTTCCCTGACTCCGCATCTGGATAAAGGTGACATTCTGATCGACGGTGGCAACACCTACTATCAGGACACCATCCGTCGTAACCGCGAACTGTCTGACCAAGGCTTCAACTTCATCGGCACCGGTGTTTCCGGTGGTGAAGAGGGCGCACTGAAAGGTCCTTCGATCATGCCGGGTGGCCAGAAAGAAGCTTATGAGCTGGTGGCGCCAATCCTGAAGAAAATCGCTGCAGTAGCGGAAGGCGAGCCTTGCGTGACCTATATTGGCGCTGATGGTGCCGGCCACTACGTGAAGATGGTGCACAACGGCATCGAGTACGGCGACATGCAGCTGATTGCAGAAGCGTACTCCCTGTTGAAGCAAGCGCTGAACCTGAGCAACGAACAGCTGGCTGAAACCTTCGCCGAGTGGAACAAAGGTGAACTGAACAGCTACTTGATCGACATCACCAAAGATATCTTCACCAAGAAAGATGAAGAAGGTACCTACCTGGTTGACGTGATCCTGGACGAAGCGGCCAACAAAGGCACCGGCAAATGGACCAGCCAGAGCTCTCTGGATCTGGGCGAGCCACTGTCGTTGATCACCGAATCGGTGTTCGCACGCTACCTGTCCTCGCTGAAAGACCAGCGTGTTGCCGCATCTAAAGTACTGACCGGTCCTAAAGCGACTCCAGTGAGCGGTGACAAAGCTGAATTCATTGAGAAAGTGCGTCGTGCGCTGTACCTGGGCAAAATCGTTTCCTATGCACAGGGCTTCTCTCAGCTGAAAGCGGCTTCCAAAGAAAACAACTGGGATCTGCACTACGGCGACATTGCCAAGATCTTCCGTGCCGGCTGTATCATCCGCGCTCAGTTCCTGCAGAAAATCACCGACGCTTACGCACACGACGCAGATATTGCCAACCTGTTGCTGGCGCCATACTTCAAGCAGATTGCTGATGAATACCAGCAGGCGCTGCGTGATGTGGTGTCCTACGCGGTGCAAAACGGCATCCCTACGCCGACCTTCTCTGCGGCGATTGCCTACTACGATAGCTACCGTTCAGCGGTTCTGCCTGCCAACCTGATCCAGGCGCAGCGCGACTACTTCGGTGCTCACACTTACAAACGTATTGATAAAGAAGGCGTATTCCATACCGAATGGATGGAGTAATCCCAACGTTTGAAGTATAAAAAAAGCCGCCGAGGTTTACGCCCGGCGGCTTTTTTATTGCCTGTAAAACAGGGTTATTTCTGGTGCCGTTCGCGCAGTCGGCCAATCACTTTGCTCAAGTCCAAATCCTGATCCTGCAGCAGCACCAACAGGTGATAAATCAGATCAGAAGCTTCGTTGGTCAACTCTTCGCGATCGTTCACCGTGGCGGCCAGTGCGGTTTCCACGCCTTCTTCACCGACTTTCTGCGCGATACGCTTGGTGCCACTGGCGTACAGGCTGGCGGTGTAAGAGCTGTCGGGACTGGCCGTCTTGCGTTCTGCCAGCAGTTGTTCCAACTGATACAGAAAACCCCAATCGCTGCTGGCCGGGTGGAAGCAACTGGTGTTCCCCAGGTGACAAGTCGGGCCGATCGGATTGGCCAGAATCAATAGCGTGTCGTTGTCGCAGTCCGGGGTGATGCTGACCACGTTGAGGAAGTGGCCAGAACTTTCGCCCTTGGTCCACAGGCGCTGTTTGGTGCGTGAGAAAAAGGTGACCTTGCCGCTCTGTTCGGTGACGGCCAGCGCTTCCTGGTTCATATAACCGAGCATCAACACTTCGCCGGAGACGGCGTGCTGGACGATCACCGGCAGCAGGTGGTCAGTTTTTTCCCAGTCGAGCTGGTTTCTTTGCTGTTCTGTTAACACAGGCGGATCTCCACACCTTGTTCGGACAAGAACCTTTTCAGGTCGCCGATATTAATGATTTGCTTGTGGAACACCGAAGCGGCCAGCGCGCCATCGACGTCCGCATCGCGGAACGCCTCCAGGAAGTGTTCCATGGTGCCCGCGCCGCCGGAGGCGATCAATGGTACCTTGCACACTTCACGCACTCGCTGCAGTTGCTCCAGATCGTAACCGTTGCGTACGCCGTCCTGATTCATCATGTTCAGCACAATTTCGCCGGCACCGCGCGTTTGCACTTCTTTCACCCAATCCAGGGTTTCCCACTGGGTGACTCGGGTGCGGCTTTCGTCTCCGGTGTACTGGTTAACATGATATTTGCCGGTTTCGCTGTCGAACCAGGTATCAATGCCGACCACAATACACTGCACGCCGAAGCGATCCGCCAGGCGGCTAATCAGCGTAGGGTCGGCCAGCGCCGGGGAGTTGATGGAAATCTTGTCGGCACCGAATGAGAGGATCTGGCTGGCGTCTTCCGGGCTTTTAATCCCACCGGCGACGCAGAAGGGGATGTCGATCACCTCTGCCACTCGCGATACCCAGCTTTTATCTACCACCCGACCATCGCTTGACGCGGTGATATCGTAAAACACCAGTTCGTCTGCGCCTTCCTGTGCATAGCGCTGTGCCAGCGGCACGATATCGCCGATAATCTCATGGTTGCGGAACTGCACGCCTTTCACTACCTGCCCGTCTTTAACATCCAGGCACGGGATTATCCGTTTTGCCAGCATGCGATCGCCTCCTCAACGCTAAACTTACCTTCCAGCAGGGCACGCCCCACAATCACACCCTCAACGCCACTGCCGCGCAACTGGGCGATATCATCCAGATTGCCGATGCCGCCAGACGCCTGGAAGGCGATCTGCGGATAGCGTTGGCTGATTTCCTGATACAGCGCCACGTTGGAACCGGCCAGCGTGCCGTCACGGGAAATATCGGTGCACAGCACGTGCTTCAGGCCATAAGGCAGAAATTGCTCCACTACTTGTTCCAGCGTAGCGTCCGAATTTTCTTGCCAACCACTGATGGCCACACGTTTGGTGCCGTCCACATCAATGCGCACGTCCAGCGCCAGCACCATGGCATCCGCGCCGTAGCGTTCGAACCAGCCCTGTACCAACTGCGGCTGTTTTACCGCGGTGGAGCCGATCACCACGCGGGTCGCACCGGCCTCCAACAGGGCAACAACGTCTTGCTCATTGCGAATGCCGCCGCCGACCTGTACCGGCACGTTAACCCCTGCCAGCAGTTTGCGCAGCAGAGGGATCTGGCGCGCGGTGGGGTCTTTGGCACCGGTCAAATCAACCAGGTGCAATACCTGCGCGCCCTGTTGCTGATAGTCCTGCAGGCGCAGCAGCGGATCGTTGCCGTAGTCGCGCTGTTGGCCGTAATCGCCCTGATGCAAACGCACCACGGTGCCGTCGATCAAATCCAAAGCTGGAATAATCATGCTGCCTACATCTCCAGAAAGTTTTTCAACAGTTGCGCACCGGCCGCGCCAGATCGCTCTGGATGAAACTGCACGCCGAAGAAATTGTCTTTTTGCACGGCGGCGGTGAAGGGCTCGCCGTAGTTCGCCTGGGCGATGGTGCTTGGGCATATCGGCATCGCATAGCTGTGAACGAAGTAGAAGTAGGCACCGTCCTCGATGCCGCGGAACAGGTGATGACCCGCCTGGGCAGACACCTGATTCCAGCCCATGTGCGGCAACGGCAGGCCGAAATCGGTCATCTGGGTTACCGGGGTATCGATAATGCCCAGCGTGTCGATGCCGCCGTTCTCTTCACTGCTCTTGGCCAACAACTGCATACCGAGGCAAATCCCCAGCACCGGCTGGGTACAGGCCTTGATCAGCTCAATCAGCTCACGCTGTTGCAACTGGTCCATCGCCGCCTGTGCGGTGCCAACGCCCGGCAGGAAAAGCTTGTCGGCGCGCAGGACGATCTCCGGGTCACGGCTTACCTCCGGCTGATAGCCCAGACGCTGCACCGCGTAGGTGACAGAGGCGAGGTTGGCGCAGCCGGTGTCCAGAATCACCACGTCCATCACAGCACTCCTTTCGAGCTCGGGAGGGTGTTGCCCTCAACGCGGATCGCCTGGCGCAGCGTGCGGCCAAACACTTTGAACAGGCTTTCGACACGATGGTGGTCGTTTTTACCCTTGGTTTTCAGGTGCAGGGTGCAGCCCATGGTGTAGGACAGCGAACGGAAGAAGTGCTCGACCATTTCGGTGCTCAGATCGCCGACGCGTTGATAGTTGAATTCTGCTTTGTATTCCAGGTGCGGACGGCCGGAGATATCCAGTGCGCAGCGTGCCAGGCACTCGTCCATCGGCAGCACAAAGCCGAAGCGTGCGATGCCGCGTTTGTCGCCGAGCGCCTTGTTCAGCGCTTCACCCAGTGCCAGGCCAGTGTCTTCCACCGTGTGGTGATCGTCGATATACAGATCGCCTTTCACGTTGATGTCCATGCGGAAGCCGCCGTGGGTGGCGATCTGATCCAGCATGTGATCGAAGAAGCCCACGCCGGTCTTGATCTTGCTGCCGCCTTCGCGATCCAGCCAGACGTTGACGTCGATCTGCGTTTCTTTGGTCACGCGGTTAACCTGGGCATGGCGATCGCGCTGGGTCAGTTGGCGCGTAATTTCTTTCCAGCCCAGGGTGTCGCGCTGATAGCGCAGCCCCTTAATGCCCATGTTATCCGCCAGTTGCACATCGGTCGGACGATCGCCGATCACGTAACTGTGAACGGTATCCATCACGCCGGGCTCCAGATAGCCTTTGACCAGCGCGGTCTTCGGCTTGCGGCAGTCGCAGTTGTCCGCCGGCAGGTGCGGGCAGATCAGGATATCTTCAAAGTGGATACCCTGAGAACTGAGGATCTGCATCATCAGGTCGTGCGGCGGATCGAAGGTTTCCTGCGGGAAACTGGCGGTGCCGAGGCCATCCTGATTGGTGATCATCACCAGTTGATAACCCGCTTGCTGCAAACTCAGCAGGCAAGGGATCACGTCCGGCTCCAGCGCCAGCTTGTCCAGGCGATCGACCTGGAAGTCTTCCGGCGGTTCAGCAATCAGCGTGCCGTCACGGTCAATAAAGAGGAATTTCTGGCTCACATTGGCTCCTGGCGAGTCTCGGTTGCACCGGGCAGGGCAGACAGCGCGTCAACCACGCGCTGGCATTCGTCACGGGTGCCTATGGTGATGCGCAGGCAGCCGGACAACCCAGGTTGTTTATTTTGGTCTCTTAAGATAATGCCCTGATCCCATAAGGTTTTAAACACATTACTGGAAGCAGTGAATCGTGCCAGCAGGTAATTGCTGTCACTGGTGAAAACCTGTTCAACGCAGGCACAGTTTTGCAGCGCCTGCTGCAACCAACTGCGGTTGGCGGCAATCTCGGTAACCCGTTGACGCATCACGCGGATCCCTTCGGTGCTGAGCGCCTGAGCGGCAATATCGGCGACCGGGGTGGACAGCGGATAAGGGGCGATCACCTTCAGCAGCAGGGCGATCAGTTCTTCGTTGCCGAGGGTAAAACCACAGCGCAACCCGGCCAGCGCAAAGGCTTTGGACAGGGTGCGCAGCACCGCCAGATGCGGGTAGTCGTTCAGCCAGCCGGCTACGCTTGCCTGCGGGCAGAATTCGATATAGGCCTCGTCAACCACGACGATCGCCTTGCCTTTGGCCATTTCGAGCACGGCGCGCAGGTCGTTGGCATCGATCAGGTTGCCGGTCGGGTTGTTGGGGCTGCAGACGTAAATCAGCTTCACGTTGTCCAGGCTGTCGGCGATGGCCGGTAAATCCAGCTGCCAGTCCTGTTTGGCCGCCACGGTACGGCGCTCCACGCCAAAGGTTTCTGCGCTGACGGCATACATGCCGTAGGTCGGCGGGCAGAACAGGATGGCGTCTTTGCCCGGCTCACAGAATGCGCGGATCAGCAGTTCGATTCCTTCGTCCGCACCGCGGCTGACCAGCACCTGCTCCTTCTTAACCCCGGCGTAATCGGCGTAGCGTTCGATCACCAGCGCCGGCTGGCACTCCGGGTAACGGTTAAAGGTTTGAGCGGTCAGTTGGAACTCGGGGGCAATCGGGTATTCGTTGGCGTTTAGCCACACGTCGCCGTTGCCGCCCAGACGGCGTGCCGACTGATAAGGGGTCAGATCGCGAACGTTGGTGCGTGCCAGATTTTCAATGCTCATGCTTGCTCCTTCAGGGCGGCAACGCGCAGGGTCACGGCGTTTTTGTGGGCAATCAACTGCTCGGCGGCGGCCAGGGTTTCAATAGTGGCGGCCAGATTCATAAAGCCCTGCGGCGTCAGCTCTTGCACCGTCATGCGCTTTTGGAAATCCGCCAGGCCCAGGCTGGAACAGGTGGCGGTATAACCGTAGGTCGGCAACACGTGGTTGGTGCCGGACGCATAGTCACCGGCAGACTCCGGCGACCAGTCGCCAAGAAACACCGAACCGGCACTGGTGATGCTGTCGACCAGTTCACGGGCATTGCGGGTCTGAATGATCAGGTGCTCCGGGCCGTACTGGTTGCTGATGGCCACGCATTCGGTCAAATCTTTGGCGACGATCAGTCGGCTGCTGGCCAGCGCCTGACGGGCGGTTTCGGCGCGTGGCAACTGTGCCAGTTGCTGCTCTACCGCTTCGGCTACCGCCTGTGCCATGGCGGCGTCCGGCGTCAACAGGATCACCTGCGAGTCCGGACCGTGTTCTGCCTGCGACAGCAGATCCGAGGCGACGAATGCCGGAGTGGCACCGGCGTCGGCGATCACCAGCACTTCGGAAGGGCCGGCCGGCATGTCGATGGCCGCACCGTCCAGCCGTTGGCTGATTTGGCGTTTGGCTTCGGTGACAAAGGCATTGCCCGGCCCGAAGATTTTTGCCACGCGCGGTACGGAGTCGGTGCCGAATGCCATGGCGGCAATTGCCTGTGCACCGCCAACCTGAAACACCTCTTTCACACCGCACAGTTGCGCGGCATACAGAATTTCATCGGCAATCGGTGGCGGTGAACACAGCACCACGCGACGGCAACCGGCGATGCGTGCCGGTGTTGCCAGCATCAGCACGGTAGAAAACAGCGGTGCGGAGCCACCGGGAATATACAGCCCGACCGAATCGATCGGGCGGGTTATCTGCTGGCAACGCACACCCGGCTGGGTTTCCACATCGACCGGCGGCAGCTGTTGCGCATTGTGGAAGGTTTCCACATTGGCAACGGCCACGGCCATGGCCTGCTTGATCTCATCACCCAGACGAGCGCTGGCGGCGGCTATCTGTTCGGCGGTGACGCGCAGCGCGCCAACCTCGGTTTTATCAAATTTGGCGCTGTAATCGCGCAGCGCCTGATCGCCATTGGCCTTCACGTTGTCGAGGATTTCGCTCACCGTGCGGGTGATGCTGTCCGAGGCGGAGATCGCCGGACGCATCAGCAGTGCTGTGCGCTGTTCGGCGCTGCAGTCTGCCCAGTTGACCAGAGTATTGAAATTCGACATGGTCTTACTCCATCATCTTCTCAATGGGCAACACCAGAATTGAGCTGGCACCGAGCGCTTTCAGTTTTTCCATGGTTTCCCAGAACAGGGTTTCGCTACTGACCATGTGCATGGCTACGCGGTTCTGTGCGCCGGCCAGCGGCAGAATGGTAGGGCGTTCGGCACCCGGCAGCAGCGCGACGATTTCGTCCAGACGCTCGCTTGGCGCGTGCAGCATGATGTACTTGGATTCACGCGCCTGGATCACGCCCTGAATACGGGTCATCAGGCGGTCGATCAGTTGCTGCTTGGCTTCCGGCATCTCGCCGTCGCGTTGGATCAGGCAGGCTTTCGAGCGGTAAATCACTTCCACTTCACGTAACCCGTTGGCTTCCAGCGTAGCGCCGGTGGAAACCAGGTCGCAGATGGCGTCGGCCAGACCGGCACGTGGTGCCACTTCAACCGAGCCGTTCAACAGGCAGGATTTGAAGCGCACGCCCTGTTTGTCGAGGTATTGCTTCAGCAGGTGCGGGTAAGAGGTGGCGATGCGGGCGTCTTGCAGGCTTTGCGGGCCGGTGTATTCACTGTCGAGTGAAGTGGCCAGCGACAGGCGGCAGCCGCCGAAGTCCAGGCGGCGCAGGGTGAAGTAGCGCGGGTCTTCGCCCTGGGCGCGGCGGTTGAGCAGCTCTTCTTCCAACACGTTCTCACCGATAATGCCCAGGTCGACCACGCCGTCCATCACCAGGCCCGGGATATCGTCATCGCGCACGCGCAGGATATCAATCGGCATATTCTCCGCGAAGGCGATCAGGCGTTGTTGCTGCAGGTTGATTTTGATACCGCAGCGCGCCAGCAGCTCCTGTGATTCATCACTCAGGCGGCCCGATTTCTGCATTGCTATCCGTAAACGTGTTTTATCCAGCATGGTAACCTCTGTTTAATCTGTAATTTTATGAATTTATTATGAAAATTATTTTGTCTGTCTGTCCGGAGCCAAAAAAAAACCCTCGGAAGAAATCTTCCGAGGGCTCTCTCTTGCATTCTGCGCGCCACTGGAAGATTAACTAACCGTCTTCCAGCACACATCGCCTGAAAGACTAGTCAGGGTGATGGTGATGATGGTGGCTGAACTGAATGCGTGTCATGGTGTGTTCTCTGTATAAAGTCGCTACAAACTCAATTGCTAATTAACCTAAACTATCCGCCGTCTGTCGCGCAACTCTTTTTTGTCGTCATAAATTTAATTTATTGAAACAGGTTGAGTTATTAGCTGGACGCGACTTTACCTAAGCTTAAGGTCGGTGGATTGAATCACTACGCCGACTGGCGTAGCCTTAATGGGCAAAGCGCTGCAGTCTTCAAGAGAGGAAGATCATGAAAAAGGTAGCCATTATTGGCCTGGGTTGGTTGGGTATGCCGCTGGCTCTGTCGCTGATGAGCCGTGGATTTGACGTCGTTGGCAGTAAAACCACGCCGGACGGCGTCGAGGCCGCACGGATGAGTGGGATTGAATGCTATCAGTTGGAAATGACGCCGGAACTGATTTGCGAACCGGAGGATCTGGAGGCGCTGTTACGTGTCGATGCGCTGGTGGTGACGTTACCCGCTCGCCGTACCGTCGAAGGCAGTGAAAACTATTTTAATGCGGTACGCATGCTGGTGGACAGCGCGATGGCCTTCGGCGTGCCGCGTATCCTGTTTACCAGTTCAACCTCGGTGTACGGTGAAACCACCGGCACGGTGCGCGAAGACTCGCCGCTGAAGCCGGTTTCGCCTTCGGGGCAGGTGCTGGCAGAGCTGGAGCGTTGGCTGCATGAGCTGCCGAACACCTCGGTGGATATTTTGCGTCTGGCAGGGCTGGTGGGAGCCGATCGTCATCCTGGCCGTTTCCTGGCCGGTAAAGTTGACGTGAAAGGCGGCTCGCAAGGGGTCAATCTGGTGCATCAGGACGACGTGATCGGCGCGATCCAACTGCTGCTGAAATTGCCGAAAGGCGGCCATGTTTATAACCTGTGCGCGCCGGCCCATCCGACCAAACGCGACTTCTATCCGGCGTTGGCAGAACAGTTAAATCTGGCGCCCCCACAGTTCGCTGCCGAAGCTGAGCAGGGCGGGCGGCTGGTGGACGGCAGCCGTATCTGCAATGAACTGGGATTTGAATATCAATACCCGGATCCGGCGCGTATGCCGGTCAACTAAGCATTTGAACATGCCCTGCCAAGTGCGGGGCATTTTTTATTTTGTCATCCGAGTGTCTCCGCGCTGTAACTCAATCGTCTTATCCCCTGCCTACAATCGCCTTTCCGATATAAAGTCCCAAAGAGGATGACCCATGTTATTCATAAACTCCCTGCCAACGGCGCGGGCGGTTACCCCATGCCGGTATCTCTCCCGAGCCACCGTTTTGGCCCATCTATCTCCATTATTTATCCCGCCTTACTGTTCTCTGCGGCCCACGGCTGCGGGTGGTTGCCATGAGCGATGACTCTCGGGGGGCCATATCCATTACGACTTCCGGCTTGTGCTACCGCATTGGCGAGCGGCCGATCCTGCAACAGATCGATTTGACCATTCCCGCCGGGGATACGCTGGCGCTTTTGGGGCCTTCAGGCTGTGGCAAAAGTACCTTGCTGAAGCTGCTGGCAGGCCTGTTGCAGCCGGATCAGGGCAGAATCTCTTTCGGTGAGTTGCGGGTGGCCGATGCGCACTACAGCCTGCCGCCAGAACAGCGCAATTTGGGGATGGTATTTCAGGATTACGCCCTGTGGCCGCATATGAGCGTGGGACAAAACGTGGGATTCCCTCTGCAAATGCGCGCTATCCCTCGGCCTCAGCGCCATCAGCGGGTGTTGGCCGCACTGGCGCGCGTGGGGTTGGCTGATTTTGCCGAACGCCGTCCGGCCGAGCTGTCGGGTGGGCAGCAGCAACGGGTTGCGTTGGCGCGGGCGATTGTCGCCGAGCCGCGGGTGCTGTTGTTCGACGAGCCGCTTTCGAATCTCGACCGCGATCTGCGTGAGTCCTTGTCCCATGAAATGGCCACTTTGCTGCGGCAGCTGCGCACCACGGCGGTGTACGTTACTCACGATCGCAACGAAGCGGCAGTGATGGCGCACCGGGTGGCGCATATCGCCGGCGGCCGTATTGCCGAAATTACCTCTCTCTAATGGCTTAAGGATAAATAACATGTTCTTTCAACCGCGTATTACAGGTCGCATGACAAAAACAGGAGTGACTGTAGCTATGGCATTGTCTTTCGCCATGATGAGCAGCAACGTACAGGCGCTGACGTTGTATACCGCAGGTCCGGGGTCGTTGGCCAAGAAACTGGCCGCCGGTTATGAAAAGCAAAGCGGGGTCAAAGTCGACATTTTCCAGGCAACCACCGGTAAGGTGATGGCACGACTGGAAGCCGAACAGGCTAACCCGCGGGCGGACGTACTGATTTCAGCCTCCTGGGATACCGCGACGGATTTGCAACAACGCGGTTGGTTATTGGATTACCAGAGCCCTAATGCGGCTGAAGTGCCGGCGCAGTTTAAAACTTCATCCTATGTCGCACAGGGGATTTCGGCGCTGGGCATTGTCTGGAACAGCAAAAGCGGTACGCCGGAACCGAAAGACTGGCGCGATCTGACGCAGCCGGTGTTTAAAGACAAGGTCACTACGCCGGATCCGGCGCTTTCCGGAGCGTCGCTCGATCTGTTGCTGGGGTTGCAGCAGGCGCAGGGTGAGCAGGCCTGGCAGCTGTTTGACAGCCTGAAAGCCAACGGTGCCATCATTGCTGGCCCGAATGCGCAGGCGTTGACGCCGGTGTTGCAGGGGGCAAAAGCGGCAGTGTTCGGCGCGGTGGATTACGTCTCTTACAACAGTATGGCGGACGGTGAAACGATCAAGGTGATCTTCCCGTCGAGCGGCACGGTGATTGCGCCAAGGCCGATGATGATCCTGAAGTCGACTCAGCACGCGGATCAGGCGCGGGCGTTTGTCGACTATGTTCTCTCTCCTGAAGGACAACAGGCGGTGGCGGATGCCTGGCTGATGCCGGCCCGACAGGATATTGAGGCTAAACGCCCACTGTTCAAAACGCTCAAGCTGTTACCGCAGGGAGATACTCCGGCGGCCTCACGTTCCGCGCTGCTCGATCGTTTTGCCACACTGTTTGGTCAACGATAAGTTGCGTGCCGGGGGAACGATGAAGAATGCACTGCTGCCCGGCATCACGGTGGCCGTTCTGTTGCTGTTGGTCGCCATGCCGATGTTGTTTGTGGTGTTGCAGGCGGTGTTTCCGCAGTTGGCGCAGGGATCGCTGGCCAAGCCGTTCAGTGCTTTTCCTGCGCTGCTGGCAGATCCCACCTTGTTCAGACAACTGAGTGACACCCTGTGCGTCGGGGTTGGCGTCGCTCTGGTCAGCGCAATGCTGGGCATACCACTGGGGGCACTGCGGGGGCTGTTTGCGCTGCCTTATGCCAGGCTGTGGGATTTGTTGTTCCTGATCCCTTTTCTGATCCCGCCCTACATTGCGGCGCTGTCGTGGATGCTGGCGTTGCAACCCAGCGGCTACCTGGAACAGCTGTGGCCAATACGGCTCAGTGGGCTGCTGTTCTCGCTGCCTGGGGTGATCCTGGTGATGTCGCTGAATATCTTCCCGGTGGTGTATTTTGCCGTTTCACGCAGCATGGCCACCGGTGGCAGCCGTTTGGCGCAAGTGGCGCAGGTGCATGGCGCAGGGCCGTGGCGAGCATTCTGGCGCATTACCTTGCCGCTGGCGGCACCGGCGATCGCCGCCAGCCTGCTGCTGGCTTTTACGCTGGCGATCGAAGAATACGGTGTACCTGCTGCGCTGGGTTCCCGTGCGGGGGTTCTGGTGCTGACGTCCGGCATTGAGCAGCGGCTGGCAGATTGGCCCATCGACCTGACTGGGGCGGCTGTACTGTCGTTAATTTTGGTCGGGTTGGCGCTCAGTGCATTTTGGTTGCAGCGGGCCATTGCCGGATCCATTCAGGTGGAAACCACCACCGGGAAACCGGCCACGGTAGCGATAAGGTCGTTGGGCAACGGCTATTGGCCTGTCATCGTGCTGTTCGGCGTAACGGCGTTGCTGTCGGTAGGTTTACCCTTGGCGTCAATGTTGGCGACGGCCTTTTCCGCCACGCTCTCTGGTGGGTTGTCATGGAGCAACCTGACGTTAGGGCATTTCGCACCATTGCTTGAAACGGACAACGATGCCTTTTCTGCATTGACCACCAGCCTGTCGTTGGCGTTAGGGGCCGCGCTATTGACTGGGGTGGTCGGTTTTCTGGCGGCCTGGCTGGTGGTGGGCAAGCGAGTGCGCGGTGCGGTGTTGATCGACGCGCTGTCACTGTTACCGGCAGCCTTGCCGGGAATTGTGGTGGGGGTAGGGTTGATTCTGGCCTGGAACCGCAGTTTTTGGCCGCTGTCGCCTTACAATACCTGGGGGATACTGCTGTTTGCCTACAGCTGCCTGTTGCTGCCTTATCCGGTGCGTTACGCCAGTGCGGCACTGCGCCAGATTGGTGGCAATCTGGAGGCAGCGGCCAGGGTGCATGGCGCTTCGCCACTGCAGGCGTTGCGGCTGATCATGTTGCCACTGGTACTTCCCAGCCTGCTGGCAGCGGCGATGCTGGTGTTTGCCGTCTCGGTGCGTGAGTTGGTGACCTCACTGTTACTGTCTCCGGCTGGGGTACAAACGGTGTCGGTGTTTGTCTGGCGCCAGTTTGAACAGGGCTCGGTAGGGGACGGCATGGCGATGGCCAGCGTTGCGGTAGTGCTGAGCCTGACGGTGATGTTACTGGCCATGAGGTTGCACCAACGTCATAGCGGCTGAAACTTCCCCGGTGCGCTGCAAATCCTCCAGCAAGGCGCTCAACGCCTCCTTCGGCAACCCGGGGCGGGTCACCAGACTCAAAGCCGCCTGATAGGACAGTGCCTGTCCGCCCAACTGTTTCAGTACGCCTTGCTCTACCCAGCGTGCGGCGTAATGGGTGGGCAGGTAACCGAGATATTCACCGCTGAGCACCAGATGGGCGACCCCTTCCATATGATGGGCGACGGCACCGAGGTTTAGCGGTGCCAGCGGGCAAAGCTGCTGCGCCAGCAGGTAGCCACGTTTGACCCAACGCGCATTTTCTATCTGTTCACGCCCCGGCTGCTCCAGCGCAAACAACGGGTGATCGCTGCTGCAATAGACCGCCTGAGTTTCTGCTATCCAGGGCTGATACTGCAGCTCGTCCAACTGTTGGCCAAAATAACCGATACCCAAATCGAGTTGCTGATTCAACAACCCCTGTTCTATTTCGCCTGGAGCGCAAATTCGGCACTGCAACTGCACATCCTGATGCCGGCGTTGAAATTGTTTGATGGCATGGCTGAAGGGATTGCCCGGCAGCGACACCAGATTATCCACCAGGCCAATCTGCAGATCGCCGGTCAACAGGCCGTTCAGCGACTGACTGACGCGGGTAAAGTCACGCGCGGCGTTGAACAGGGTACGGCAAGCGATCAGCATGCGTTCGCCTTTCGGGGTCAGCATAAAACCGGAACGGCCACGCTGACACAGGCGAAACCCCAGCCGGGTCTCCAGCGTGGCGAGATGGGTGCTGATGGTCGACTGATTCATCAACAGCGTTTCCTGGGCCGCGCTGACGCCCTGGGCTTCGGCAACGGCGACGAATACCCGCAGCAGCCGCAGATCGATATCGCTTAGGTTGGTGAGCATCCTTTTCTCCACAGTAATTGCCAGTTGTTAACCACTTCATAACATCACCGGGAGGGTTCGGTGGGCCGTGAACTGCCATTTTATGGCATAAATTCAAAATAAAAACCAATGGCTCAAGGTGTTACAAAACATTGGCATTTTCAATACTTACATTCCAAAGATGGAATGGTAGCCCTGTCAGGTGGCGATGTAGCCTGTAATTGTTATCCAAATGTTGAAACTCACCAGCACCCGAACAAGGAAAGCCCATGTTGAATCAACCCCAAAGTGGCAACGATATGCCGCGTTTTGCCGGTATCCCGACCATGATGCGCCTGCCCGTCGCCGATGATGCAGGGGGACTGGATGCCGCCTTCGTCGGTATCCCCCTCGATATTGGTACTTCAAATCGCAGCGGTACGCGTTATGGACCGCGGCAAATCCGGCAAGAGTCGGTGATGATCCGCCCTTACAACATGGGCACCGCCACCGCGCCTTTTGAACGATTACAGGTTGCCGACTTGGGGGATGTGGCCATAAATCCTTACAGCTTGGAGGACAGCGTCCGCCGCATTGAGCTGGCCTATAACGGCATTTTGGCCCACGGCTGCATCCCACTGACGTTAGGAGGCGATCACACACTGACGCTGCCTGTCCTGCGTGCCATGGCCAGTCGATATGGCCCGGTCGGCTTGATTCACGTGGATGCCCACTCCGACACCAACGAAGAGATGTTTGGTGAAAAGTTGGCGCATGGCACCACTTTCCGACGTGCTTTTGAAGAGGGGCTATTGCAGCCACAACGCGTCATTCAGATTGGTCTGCGCGGCAGCGGTTATGAGGCCGATGACTTCGACTGGTCCAGCAAACAGGGATTTCGCGTAGTACCGGCGGAAGCCTGCTGGTATCGCTCATTGGCACCGTTGATGGCAGAAGTGCGTGAACAGATGGGCAACGCACCGGTATACCTTAGCTTCGACATCGACGGTCTGGATCCGGCTTTTGCACCGGGCACCGGCACACCGGAAGTCGGTGGGCTGTCGGTTTGGCAGGGCCTGGAGATCGTCAGAGGCTGCCGGGGGCTGAATCTGGTCGGCAGCGACGTGGTGGAGGTTTCGCCGCCTTACGATCGTTCCGGCAATACCGCGTTGCTGGCGGCCAACCTGCTGTTTGAAATGCTGTGTGTGTTGCCTGAGCGATAAGGCCTCGCCATACCCTGACCGGCGGAGCCGTTGCGCCAGAGACCGAATAATAACAAGCATGCGGAGTGACTGATGAATCTCGACCTGCTGGTAGTGGTGTTTTACTTTTTGGTGATAGGGGCGGTGGGCTGGCTTGGCGTTCGCCGGGCTACCACCAAGGAAGATTATCTGGTGGCCGGCCGCAATCTGGGGCCCTGTTTGTACCTGGGCACACTGTCTGCCGTGGTGTTGGGGGGCGCGTCAACCATTGGCAGCGTCAAGCTGGGTTACACCTACGGTATCTCGGGGGTGTGGCTGTGCGGGGCGCTGGGCGCGGGGATTGTAGTGTTGAGCATGGTGTTGGCCAAACCGCTGCTCAAGCTAAAGCTCTACACCGTCAGTCAGGTGCTGGCACGGCGCTATCATCCGGCGGCCAGAGTCACCAGCGGTGCCATTATGCTGGCTTATGATTTGATGGTGGCGGTCACCTCGATTATCGCCATCGGCAGCGTGATGCAGGTGATGTTTGACCTGTCGTTCACCGTTTCAATTTTGCTCGGCGGCGGTTTGGTGGTGCTTTATTCCACGCTGGGCGGCATGTGGTCACTGACGCTGACCGACATCATCCAGTTTATTATTATGACCGTCGGCATGATGCTGGTATTGATGCCGATGAGCATCGTCAAGGCCGGTGGCTGGGCGGTGTTCAGCAGCCAACTGCCGGACAGCTACTACCAGCTGTCGTCAATCGGATTGGATACCATCCTGGTATTCTTCCTGATCTACTTCTTCGGCATTCTGATCGGTCAGGATATCTGGCAGCGGGTATTTACCGCCCGCAGCACCCAAATTGCCCGTTACGCCGGGCTGGGGGCTGGGGTTTACTGCGTGCTGTATGGCGTGACCGGCGCTCTGATTGGCATGGCCGGTAAGCTGGTACTGCCGCAACTGAGTAATACCGATGGCGCTTTTGCCGCCATTGCTCAGGCGGTGTTACCGGCGGGTGTCAGCGGTTTGGTGGCGGCTGCCGCGTTGGCGGCGCTGATGTCGACGGCCAGCGCCTGTCTGTTGGCGTCCTCTACCATCGCGTTGGAAGACGTGTTGCCGGCGATCCGCAAGCGGCCTTCCGGTGGTTTGGCGGCCGGGCGATTCACGACACTGATTATGGGCTGCATTATGCTGGGGCTGGCGTTTGTGGTGCGGGACGTGATGATGGCGCTGACGCTGGCTTATAACCTGCTGGTGGGCGGTATGCTAATCCCACTGATCGGCGCCATTTTCTGGCAGCGCGCCACCAGCACTGGGGCTATTGCCAGTATGCTGACCGGCAGTCTGTGCGTGTTGGGGTTGATGTATTACCAGGGCATTGAGGCCAACAGCCCGATCTACGGTGGCCTGCTGGCGGGCGGTGCGGCCTTTCTGATTGGCAGCCTGCTGACCCGACCCAGTCTGCAGCCGCAGGTTCAGCCCGAGTAATGGGTAAAATGGGGCTGTGACGTGCAGCCCCATCACCGGCTACAGCCAGCCGGATCTCTTCAGTTTTTGGTACAGGAAGAAGCAGCCGACGGCGGTGACCCCGAGAATGGTGTGATAGGCCCAGGGGAATTTCAGCTCCGGCATATTGGCAAAGTTCATGCCGTACAGGCTGAATATCACAGTAGGGATCGCCAGGATCGCCCCCCAGCCCGCCAGCCGTTTTACCACTTCGTTCTGTTTTACCGTGACCAGTGCCAGATTGACGTGCATGGCGTTGGTCAGCATTTCTCGCATATCGTCGATGTTACTGACCACCTGGCGAGCATGGTCCTGCACGTCGCGTACATAGGCGCGCAGCTCTTTTGGGATCACCTCTTCATGCAGGCGAATCAGCTGATTGCAGATTTCGTCCATCGGCATCGCCGCATTGCGCAGCGCCAGCAGGTGGCGTCGCAGGGTATAGACGTTCTCAATGGCGGCCTGATCAAACTCGGATTTGAACATGTTAGCTTCGATGGCTTCGATATCCGTCTCGAACTTCGCCACTACGGTGCGGTAGTTATCTACCACAAAGTCCATCACCGAATACAAGGCAAAGCCCGGACCACGACACATTTGCTTGTGGTTTTCCTCTGCCTTGAGTCGGATTGGCGCATAGCTGGGTGAGTCACCGTGGCGTACCGTGACCAGAAAGTTTTTGCCGACAAAGAAGTGGGTTTCGCCGTACTCGACTTCGTCCTGGCCCCATTGCGCGGTTTTGACCACGATAAACAACGAATCGCCGTAGGCTTCAAGCTTGGGCCGCTGGTGGGCGCACAGGGCATCTTCAATTGCCAGATCGTGCAGCCCAAATTCCTCTTGCACCTTGCGCATAAAGGCGTCCTCCGGCTGCCACAGCCCGAGCCAGACGAAGGTGTCCGGTTGCTTGACCACCTCACTGATATCATCAATGGTCACTTCGCCCAGCCGTTGACCGGCCTTGTATGCCACGCAATTCACAACCATGGTTGCGGTTTCCATCAAGCCACCTGCTATTCAATAAGAGTTTTGGTGAGAAAGTAACATTCATGTTCTATCGGGTAATTCTGCAGCGTCATCTGCAAGCGGTAACCGAGCTTCTCGTAAAACGGCCGCGCCTGAAAGCTGAAGGTTTCCAGGCGGGCATAACGGCAGCCGCGTGCAATGGCTTCCTGTTCGGCGGCCAGCAAGACTTTACGTCCTGTTCCACTGCCACGCTGCGAGTCCGCCACCCACAACCAGTCAACACTCAGCCAGTTGCCCCAGGTCTCGCCGGTTAGCCCGGCAACTACCCGATCGCTTTCATCCTGGCTATACACGGCAAGGGGCTTGCGCTGAGTAGGGTCGATGTACGGGCTGTTGTGGGCCCGCAACCCCAGACGGATCACGTTGAGGGTGTCCTCGTCAGGGGTTTCAGTGACGGTGATATTCATGTTTTCTCCTTGGTGAACCCTTAACTTAAGCACAGTCCGTGGAAAAGGCAACACATTGAAATTTAAAACAAACGTGAGGATCACCTTCCTGGGCTACACTAAGTGGGTCAGTTTCTGTCCAGGAGGACGCTATGCCCCGATTGACCATGATGGCCGCTTTGCTGTTGTTCAGTGGTCTGTTGCATGCCGCGCCGACGGTTACGCAATTACAGGATAAATTGGAACACCCGTGGTCGCTGGCTTTTTTGCCCGGCGATAGGGGGATGTTAATCACTGAAAGACCGGGCCGTCTACGGCTGTGGCAACAAGATAAAGGGCTGTCAGCGCCGATTGGCGGCGTGCCACAGGTATATGCCCAAGGGCAGGGAGGCCTGCTGGAAGTGCTGCTGGCGCCGGATTTTGCCAACAGCAGGCGCGTTTACCTCAGCTTTGCCGAGGCGGGTGAGGATGGCAAGGCGGGGACGGCGGTGGGCTACGGGCAGCTAAGCGCCGACAGCCGGCGGCTGGAGAACTTCAGGGTGATTTTCCGTCAGCAGCCGAAGCTGTCGGTCGGTAATCACTTCGGTGGCAAGCTGGCGTTCGATCGTCAGGGATATCTGTTTATCGCACTGGGCGAAAATAACCATCGGCCGACGGCGCAGGATCTGGACAAGCTGCAGGGCAAGATTGTGCGGTTAACCGCCGAGGGGGCCGTACCGCCGGATAATCCGTTTGTCGGTCAGGCCGGTAAGCGGCCGGAAATCTGGTCTTATGGCCAGCGCAATCCGCAGGGACTGGCGCTAAATCCCTGGAGCGGTGCAATCTGGGAGCATGAGCATGGCCCGCGTGGCGGTGATGAGATCAATATTCCTCAGGCCGGGAAAAACTACGGTTGGCCGATCGCCACCTATGGCATTAATTATTCCGGGTTGGCGATCCCGGAGGCTAAAGGGCAGAAGGTGGCCGGGACTGAACCACCACTGCATTATTGGCCGGTGTCTCCCGGCATCAGTGGGATGGCGTTCTATGACTCACAACGCTTTCCTGCCTGGCGGCATTCGTTGTTTATTGGCGCGTTGGCGCAAAAGGAGCTAATCCGTTTGACGCTGGACGGTAACAAAATTGTGGCGGAAGAACGGCTGCTGGCCGATCAAGGCGAACGCATTCGCGAAGTGCGCACCGGGCCGGATGGTTATCTCTATCTACTGACCGATGAGAGTGACGGCAAGCTGCTGAAGGTCGGGGCGTCGTAAAAAACCGCCCCGTGAAAATCAGGTTAACTCACTCATCACACCCTGCTGATAAGCGGGGCGTGTGGTTAACTGCTGGTACCAGCGCTCCATGTTCGGACGGGGTTGGCGCTTAATCGGCATTGAGAACCAGGCGTAAGCAAAGCTGCCGAGTGGGATGTCACCGATACCGAACGACTCGCCGGAAAGGTAAGGCTGGCGGCCCAGGGTTTCTTCCACAATGTCGAAGTGTTTTTCCAGCGTGGCGATCGCCGCTTCAATCTTGGCCATGTCGCGCAGTTCTGGCTTGGTACGCACCAGGCCCCAGAACACCACGCTAAAATGGCTGACGATGGTAGCGGTGGTCCAGTCCATCCATTTTTCAGCGCTGGCGCGTGCCTGCAGATCTTGCGGGTAGAACGGTTCACTACCAAATTTCGCCGCCAGATAACGCACTATGGTGTTGGATTCCCACAGCACGAAGTCACCGTCCTGCAGTAACGGCACCAGGCCGTTCGGGTTTAATGAACGGTAGAGCTCGTCGTTCACCTTGCCGAATGCGCCACCGGCATTGATATGGCTGTAGTTCAGCTCCAGCTCTGCGGCGCACCACAGCACTTTCCTGACATTGTTCGAATTTTCACGACCCCAAATGGTCAGCATAGAACGCCTCTTTATACAGGTGAATTAACCTAAGCTGTTATTCGTACGCCACAATTCAGCGGTTGTCACACCGGAAGGCATTTTTTGCCGACCGGATTGTCATTTAGCGCTCCCAGCGGCAAATCTCCCAACCCTTTTCGACTGCCAGCGCATTGAGCTCCGTGTCCGGGTTGATCACCGTGGCGCTGTCGACATATTCCAGCATCGCCTTGTCGTTGAGGGAATCGCTGTAGCCATGGCTGTGTTCAAAGCTTAGCTCCGGGTGTTCGGCCAGCCACTTTTTCAGGCGGATCACCTTGCCCTGCTGGTAGGTCATGGTGCCGTAAGTGTTGCCGGTGAAGCGGCCGTCTTGCACTTCAACACCAATCGCCAGTGCACCGTCGGCACCGAGCTGTGCGGCTATCGGTGCGACCAGATGTTCGCCTGTGGCGGAAATAACCAGAATGCAGTCGCCGCGTTCACGGTGCCACAGCAGGCGTTCACGGGCGGCGGGGTAGACGCGTGGCAGAATATCGCGGCGGATATAACGCTGTACCCAACCGGCCACCGTCTGGGTGCTCAGACCGGCCAGCGGGGCCAGTGTGGCCTGCATGTAATCCTCCATCGACAGCTTGCCCTGATAATAGAACTGCATCAGTTGCTGTTCCTGCTGTTCCAGTTCCGCCGGCGCAAACCCCTCGGTGACTAACCAGCGCATCCACAGGCTGGCGCTGTCATCATCAATCAGGGTTTCATCCAGGTCGAATAAGGCTAAATCCATCAGTATTTCTCCGGCAGGCAGGGAGTGAAATGGGGGTGTATACAGAATAGCGGATAGCGTAAGCCGCCAGCCAGTGGCGACGAACAAATTGCGCAGAGCATAAGAAACATTGATGACAGTTTTGCGACACTTTGTTGAAGCTTTGCATAACTTAGAACGCAACAATATTGGCTGGCATCGCTGGCGGGGTGGTAACTATAGGGACCATGCACTGGCCATCCAGGAGTTAAAGATGCTGATAATTCGCCTTTATAGCGGCCCGGTTTTTGTCGGGGATGAAGAGGAACAGGATAATGACACCACCACTGACGCTGAAGACGCTGCCGCTGCTGGATCTTTCGCAGCTTGACGGCGACGCGCGCCAGCGGCAGGCATTCCTTGATGGGCTGCGTGCGGCAGCGCGTGACGCAGGTTTTTTCTATCTGCGCGGACACGGCGTAGATAACAGGTTGAATGCTCAATTGCAGCAGTATGCCAGGCAATTTTTTGCCCTGCCGGAAGCCGACAAGCTGGCGGTGCAGATGGTACATTCGCCGCACTTTCGCGGTTATAACCGTGCAGCGGCCGAACTGACACGCGGGCAGCCGGACTGGCGTGAGCAGTTTGATATCGGCGCGGAACGTCCTGCGCTGCAACTGGCCAATGAGACCCCGCGTTGGGCGCGTTTACAGGGGCCGAATCAATGGCCTGATGCACTGCCCGAACTGAAGCCGCTGTTGTTGCAGTGGCAGCAGGCGATGACCGCCATGTCGCTGCGTCTGTTGCGCGCTTTTGCCCTGGCACTTTCTTTACCGGAGCAGGCATTTGATGCGCTCTACGGCGACAAACCCAATGAACATATCAAACTGATCCGTTATCCGGGGCGTGAGGCGACCGCCAGTGGGCAGGGGGTGGGTGCCCATAAAGACTCGGGATTTCTCAGCTTTCTGTTGCAGGACCAGCAAAAGGGTCTGCAGGTTGAAATTGACGAAGGGCGATGGATTGACGCCGAACCGCTTGAAGACAGCTTTGTGGTGAATATCGGTGAGCTGCTGGAGCTGGCAACCAACGGCTATGTGCGTGCCACGGTGCATCGGGTAGAGACACCGCCTGCGGGCAGCGACCGCTTGTCGATTGCCTTCTTCCTCGGGGCACGGTTGGATGCCGTGGTGCCACTTTATCAGCTTCCGGCACCTCTGATGGCCGAGGCGCACGGACCGGCCAGCGATCCGCATAATCCGCTGTTGCGTGACGTGGGTTTTAACTATCTGAAGGGGCGTATTCGCTCTCATCCCGACGTGGCACAGCGCTACTATCAGGATGTTGTTGCCTGATGGCAGGGGCGCCGCATGCAGCGCCCCTAGGCTTTTACATCAGGGCTGCGATTATTCCGCCAGCGCTTGCTGCAGATCGGCGATCAGATCTTCCGCATCCTCAATGCCCACCGACAGGCGCAGCAACTGCGGCGTGATGCCGGTTTTCAGCCGTTGCTCCAGCGGGATTGACGCATGGGTCATGCTGAATGGCTGGCTGATCAGACTTTCCACACCGCCCAGACTTTCTGCCAGGGTGAACAGCTGAGAACGCTTGATCACCCGACGGGCAAAGGCATCATCACCTTTCAGCCGCACTGAAATCATGCCGCCAAAGCTGCTCATCTGCTTTGCCGCCAACGCATGCTGCGGGTGGCTCGGCAGGCCCGGATAGTAGACATCTTCTACCTGCGGTTGGCTTTCCAGCCACTGGGCAATCCGCAGGGCACTGTTACTGTGACGCTCCATGCGCAGCGCCAGCGTGCGGATGCCGCGTAGCGTCAGGAAGCTGCTGAACGGATCGAGAATGCCACCTACCGCGTTTTGTAAAAAGCCCAACTGTTCGGCCAACTCCGGGTTATTCCCTACTGCGGCCACGCCGGCCACCACGTCGGAATGCCCGTTGAGGTATTTGGTGGCCGAATGCACCACTACGTCAAAGCCGAGCTCCAGCGGACGTTGAATATAGGGCGAGGCGAAGGTGTTGTCCGCCACGCTGATCAAACCGTGTTTTTTGGCGATCGCAGCGATCGCACTCAGATCTGCCAGTTTCAACAGCGGGTTGGTCGGCGTTTCTACCCAGATCATTTTGGTATCCGGTTCGATCGCCTGCTCCAGCGCGGCAATGTCCGCCGGGGAAACATAGGTGACCCGCAGGCCGGCAGTGCGACTACGCACTTTTTCCAACAGGCGATAGGTCCCGCCGTACAGATCGTCAACCGCCACCAGATGGCTGCCCTGGTCGAGCAGCTCCAGCACCGTTGAACAGGCCGCCAGGCCAGAGGCAAAGGCGTACCCGCGGCTGCCGCCTTCCAGTTCGGCGATGGCGCTCTCCAGTGCGGTGCGCGTCGGGTTGGCGCTACGCGAATATTCATAGCCGGTATGCTCGCCCGGCGCCGGTTGGGCGTAGGTAGAGGTGGCGTAAATGGCCGGCATCACTGCGCCGGTAGCGTCCGGCGTGTAGCCGGCATGGACGGTCAACGTATCAAACTTGGCCATACAATTTTCCTTATTTATTAGCGTAATTTCTGGCGCCAGGCGTTAAGCACGTCGGTGCGGGTAATCAGACCGAGGAAGCGCTCGCCGTCGAGCACCACCGCCACGTGGCCGTGATTGAAGGTGGCGAGCAAATCCTGATAGCTGGCTTCTTTTTGCAAGGTTTTGACCGAGTGGGTCATGGCGCGGGAGGCCGGCAGGCTGAAGTGGCTGGCGTCCGCCTGCACGGCGTTCAGCAAATCCCACTCGTCGATCAGGCCGATTACCCGATCGCCCTCCAGTACCGGTAACTGTGAAATGTCATACAGCCGCATGCGGGCATGGACGATCGCCAGGGTATCTTCCGAAGCCACCGACACCGCAGCGCCTTCGTCATGACGGTAGGCGATCAGATCGCGCAGGTCACCGTGCTGTGGCTTGCTCAGCAGGCCCTGTTCCAGCATCCAGTGATCGTTATACATTTTAGACAGGTATTTATTGCCGCTGTCGCAGACGAAGGTGACCACGCGTTTTGGTTCGGTCTGCGCCTGGCAATAGCGAAGCGCGGCAGCCAGTAGGGTGCCGGTGGATGAACCGGCTAATACGCCTTCTTTACGCAACAAATCGCGCGCGGTGGTAAAGGCCTCGGCATCCCCGATGCGGTAGGCGTTACGCACCTGATTGAAGTCGCTCAGCGGCGGGATGAAATCTTCACCGATACCTTCTACCAGCCAACTGCCAGCCTCGCCTATCTGGCCGTTATCGAGATAGTCCGCCAGGATCGAACCGGCAGGGTCAGCCAAAACAAACTCGGTCTGTGGCGACACCTCGGCGAAATAGTGGCTCAGACCGCCCAGCGTGCCGCCAGAACCGACGCCGACCACGATGGCGTCGACCTGATGCTCCATCTGCTGCCACAGTTCCGGCGCAGTGGTGCAGGTATGGGCCGCCGGGTTGGCCGGGTTATTAAACTGATCGATATAGAAAGCGCCGGGGGTCTCACTCGCCAGACGTTGGGCATAATCCTGATAGTAAGCCGGGTGGCCCTTGCCCACATCGGAGCGGGTCAGTACCACTTCCACACCCAGTGCGCGCAGATGGAAAATCTTCTCGCGGCTCATCTTGTCCGGCACCACCAGCAACAGCTTATACCCCTTAAGGGCCGCCACCAGTGCCAGCCCGAGGCCGGTATTGCCGGCGGTGGCTTCAATGATGGTACCGCCGGGCTGCAGGCTGCCGTCACGTTCTGCCTGTTCGATCATCGATAGCGCCACGCGGTCTTTGATTGAGCCGCCGGGATTTTGATTCTCAAGTTTGATGAACAGCCGGCAGGGGCCGGTATCGAACTGGGTCAGTTCCAGCATCGGGGTGTTGCCGATCATATCGATGACGGAATGCGGTATGGCCATGAAGGATCTCCAGAATAATTCGGTTTAAACGCCGTTATCCGGATGATAGCGCTGCCAATAAGCCCATTAAAAAGAACAAATAACCGTTCAATATGCCTTTTTGGAATATATTAATCTTATTTAGACGTATGGAGACACAGATGTACAGCAGTTTGGATGTTTGGCCGTGTAGCCGTGGGCAGTATAAAAAATCCACGTACGGCTGGCTTTTCAGCCAAATTGCGCGTAACAGCGTACAGTTATGTAAAAATGCTGAAAATTCACGCTAAACCCTGCAAAAATAAGATGAATCTAATAAACTCACAGCAAGGGCATTTTCGGTGCGCTGCTCACTCGTTCTGGGGCCGCAGGGGGATTGCGGTTGGCAAACGCGTGCCGGGCCACTCTCGCTGGTTGGCTGAAAACGTGAATATGTTTGAAAGTTAACGCTATTTCAATGATTTGAATGGACACTCTGGCGACGTCATGATGAAAAGAAACTTACCTACCACCCTGAAAAAATTAACTTTTAGCGTCAGCATACTGTTGCTGGCTGTCCCTGTTGTTCAGGCGGCTGAAGCGCCGGTAGCGCCACAGGTGGACGCCAAGGCCTATGTGCTGATGGATTACAACAGCGGTAAAATCCTGGCGGAGGGCAATGCCGATACCCGACTCGATCCCGCCAGCCTGACCAAGATCATGTCCAGCTATGTGATCGGCCAGGCGATCAAGGCCGGCAAGATCAAGCCAGAAGATATGGTGACCGTCGGTAAAGACGCATGGGCTACCGGCAACCCGGCGCTGCGCGGTTCCTCGCTGATGTTTATCAAGCCGGGCGATCAGGTGCCGGTGATGGAACTGAACAAGGGCATCGTCATTCAGTCGGGTAACGACGCCAGCATCGCCTTGGCCGATTATGTCGCGGGCAGTCAGGATTCGTTTGTCGGCCTGATGAACAACTACGCCAAATCGCTGGGCCTGCAGAATACTCATTTCCTGACGGTGCACGGTCTGGATGCGGAAGGGCAGTACAGTACCGCACGCGATATGGCACTGCTCAGCCAGGCGCTGATCCGCGATGTGCCGGATGAGTACGCGCTGCACAAAGAAAAAGAGTTCACCTTCAACAAGATCCGCCAGGTTAACCGCAACCGTCTGTTGTGGAGCACCAACCTGAGCGTTGACGGTATCAAAACCGGTTACACCGGCGGTGCCGGCCATAACCTGGTGGCCTCTGCGACTGACGGGCCGATGCGTTTGATTTCGGTGGTGTTGGGCGCGCCGAGCGACCGTATCCGCTTTAGCGAAAGCGAAAAACTGCTGACCTGGGGCTTCCGCTTTTACGAAACCGCTACGCCAATCAAAACCGACAAGCCGTTCGTGACCCAGAAAGTGTGGTTTGGCGACGTTGGCGAAGTGCCGTTGGGCGTAGCGAAAGACGCCGCTGTCACCATCCCGAAAGGGCAGATGAAAAACCTGAAGGCCAGTTACAAGCTGAACCAACCGACACTGGAAGCGCCGTTGGCGAAAAATCAGGTAGTCGGCACCATTGATTTCCAGCTCGACGGTAAAACCATTGAGCAGTATCCGCTGGTGGCGATGCAGGAAGTGAAAGAAGGGAACTTCTTTAGCCGTATCTGGGACATGGTGATGATGAAGCTGACCCAGTGGTTCGGTAGCGTGTTCGGTTAAGAACAACAGCAATAAGCTTTAAGACGAGGGCACAGTCCACAGGATTGCGCCCTCTTTTTTTATCAGTTACAGGCCACAACCTTGATCGCCAACCCGCCTTGCGAGGTCTCGCGGTACTTGGCGTTCATGTCCTTGCCCGTCTCATACATGGTTTCGATCACCTTATCCAGGCATACGCGCGGCTCACTGGTACGACGCAGCGCCATGCGTGCGGCATTGACCGCCTTCACTGCGGAAATCGCGTTACGCTCGATACAGGGCACCTGAACCTGACCGGCCAGCGGATCGCAGGTCAGCCCCAGGTGGTGCTCCATGGCGATTTCCGCCGCAATGCAAACCTGTGCCGGGCTGCCGCCCATCAATTCTGCCAACCCTGCCGCCGCCATTGAGCAGGCGACGCCCACTTCGCCCTGACAGCCCACTTCGGCGCCGGAAATCGAAGCGTTCATCTTATACAGCGCACCGATCACGCCGGACGTCAGGAAATAACGGCTGTAGGAATTCGGGTTCACCGGGCGAATAAACTGGTCGTAATAGGCCAGCACCGCCGGAATGATGCCACAGGCCCCGTTGGTCGGGGCGGTCACCACGCGGCCACCGGCAGCGTTCTCTTCGTTAACGGCGAAGGCGAACATGTTGATCCAGTCGACAACGTTCATCGGATCGATATTGTTCTTGTCACCGGTCACCAGCAGGCGGCGCAGAGCGGCGGCACGGCGCTGAACCTTCATCGGGCCGGGCAACAGGCCTTCGGTGTTCATGCCGCGTTCGATACCGGCGCGCATTACCTGCCAAACGTCGGCGAAGTGCGCGTCGATCTCGGCCTTGCTGTGCAGCGCCAATTCGTTTTGCATCACCAGGCCAGACAGCGACAAACCGGCGTCTTTGCAGTGTTGCTGCAAGTCACGCGCCGAGTTGAACGGGAAGGGCACCTGAACCGGGTTGGTCGCGGCCAGGCCGAAATTTTCTTCATCGACGATAAAACCGCCGCCGGTAGAGTAATAAGTTTTACTGTGCAGTTGCTGTTCACCGGCGAAGGCGCTGATGCGCATGCCGTTTTCATGCAGCGGCAGATTATCTTTGCTGAAGTTCATGCTGGTCTGCAGCGGGAAATCCACCTCGTGGTGACCCTTGGCCAGCAGCAGGCGACCGCGTTGTTCAACGTCGTGGATAAAACCGGCGATGCCGTCGATATCTACATCGTGCGGCAGGTTACCCGCCAACCCCATGATAATCGCGATATCGGTGTGGTGACCTTTGCCGGTCAGCGACAGCGAACCGTAGACGTCCACCACCACGCGAGTGGTATCCATTAACTGCTGGTTGGCAATCAATTCATCGACAAACAGCTTGCCGGCTTTCATCGGGCCGACGGTGTGGGAACTGGATGGACCAATACCAATTTTGAAAATATCGAAAACGCTGACCATGGTCTCGCCTCCTTCTTCAGGTGTTAGGCGTTAATGCAGGAAAGGGAGGGCCGTGCAGAGAAGCCGGCGCAGGTGCGCCGGCTGGGCTTAATTAGAAGCTGTACAGGATTGCGGAGATGGCGATCAGGCCCATCACTACCACGAACACGTTGCTGATGTGGCCGCTGTATTTGCGCATTGCCGGCACTTTACGGATGGCGTACATCGGCATCAGGAACAGCAGCATGGCGATGATTGGGCCACCCATATTCTCGATCATGCCGAGGATGCTTGGGTTCAGGGTCGCAACAATCCAGGTGGTCACCAGCATAAACAGGGCGGTGATACGGTTCAGTTTGTTGGTGCTGATAGTTTTGCCGCGGCTCTTCATCGACTTGGCGATCAGACCGTTAAAGCCTTCACGTGCACCCAGGTAATGACCGAGGAACGATTTGGTGATGGCGATAAAGGCGATAACCGGCGCGATGTAGGCGATCATCGGGTTATTAAAGTGGTTGGCCAGGTAAGACAGAATGGAGATGTTCTGTGCCTTGGCTTCCGCCAGGTTTTCCGGCGACAGGCTCAGCACACAGCTGAACACGAAGAACATCACGGTCAACACCATCATGATGTGAGCGAAGCCCAGAATGCGTGAGCATTTCTTCTCGGCTTCTTCCTGACCGTATTCTTCACGCTTGGCCACCGCAAATGCGGAGATGATAGGTGAATGGTTGAAGGAGAACACCATCACCGGAATTGCCAGCCACAGGGTGACAACCAGACCGTGACCCATACCCGTGCCTGCGCCGGACAGCGAAACGTTCTCGAAGATTGCGGTGGTCCAGTTCGGGATCAGGTACAGGGCCAGCAGCATCAGCACGGCGACAAACGGGAAGACCAGGATACTCATGGTTTTCACGATAGCCTGCTCACCGAAGCGCACGATGGTCATCAGGCCGACAATCAGGATCAGCGACAGAATGGCACGTGGTGGCGAAGTCATACCCAATTGGTGGGTAATAAAGCTGTCGACGGTATTGGTGATGGCGACGCTGTAAACCAACAGGATCGGGTAGATAGCAAAGAAGTAGAGTAGGGTGATCAGCTTACCGGCGCTGATACCAAAGTGTTCTTCTACTACTTCCGTGATGTTTTCACCGGCATTTTTACCGGAGAGCACGAAGCGGCACAGGCCACGGTGAGCGAAGAAGGTCATCGGGAAAGCGATGATGGCCATAATGATCAGGGGAATCAAACCACCGATACCGGCGTTGATTGGCAGGAACAAGACGCCCGCGCCGATCGCGGTGCCGTACAGGCCCAACATCCACATGGTGTCGGTTTTACGCCAGGTACTGGTAGAGCCAGAAGCCGCAGAGGCAATAGTGCCGGTCTGTGTAGTGTCCATAAATATCTCCGAAGTGAACACGCTAATTTAAAATTAAAGGCAAAACTTAAGGTTAAGACCGAATGACGCAATATCAGATGACGGCATCGGTAAGAATCAGATGTAGCTTGCGGGGATAGTGGGTGCCCCCTGGTTGTTTAATAATCTAATTACCGTTGGCAACGGTGCCGGATAATTAATCTAATGATATTTAGCCCGTCGAGGACATCGTATCGGTACTGCTGCCGGAAGGTCATTGCCTGCCGATTTTCGTTGGCGGCAAGATAACGATTTACAGTAGAAACAACCGTGATCATGCTCTCAAATGCGTAATGTGTGCGGCTAACTGCTTTTTTATTGGTTTTTCATGCATATGTTAAGCGCTTGTGTAAGATTTCATGCTGAAAACGCTCTCATCAATGTTTCAGAGTTTATCTGGCGCGAACAATCTGTAACCAGATAAAACGCTGCCGTTGTCAGCAAGTCGAGCAATATATTTTAAGCAGGGGTTTGAATCTAGCTAAAAACCCGGATTAAGCGGTTTTAGTGACGCAGATCACATTGTTAATTTAAGTGGAATTTGTTTCAATTATTTGTTTTTACTGTGTTTATTTTAAATATCCAGCTAATAACGCGGGTAAACTACTTAACTGGTTAGCGGATAAAAATGCTTAACCATTCATCATATAAATAAGCCAAATTGGTTATATTTAAAGCGCATTGGTTGCGCAATTGTTGATATTTATCATGCAGACGGTAATGCGATTTATCATATAAAAGCGCTGTTATGCCTGGCGAGAAAGTAATATTAAGTCGGATTTATCTGTACAGAGGGAATAAGCCTGAGAAACTGTTTCAATTTATTAACCTGATATCGCGTAGGGATAAGAAAATAATTGAATCAATTGCGCATTATTTGTCCGGTTTTTGTCGGGCAAGAAGGGGCTAATGAAGGGCACCGCCGGCCGGGGCCGACGGTAGGGTGCAGATTAAAAACGAATGGCGATCGCGTTTTCGCTGAAAAATTCCGCAAACTCCGGGTCGGGCTGACGATCGGTGATCACCCGGTCGAATTGGGTCAGTGGTCCAATGCAGGCGGGTTTGGTTTTACCGAATTTACTGTGGTCAGCCACCAGAATTTTTTGTTGTGACATTGCTATCGCCCGGTGCTTCATCTCCAGCTCATCAAAGTTAAAGCAGGTGGCACCCTGTTGCAGGCTCAAACCGGCGGCGGAGATAAAGGCGATATTGGGACAGATATGATCCAGCTCGTTGTGGCGGCCGACGGCGGTGAAAATGTAGTTGTTCGGTTTGAATTCGCCGCCGCACAGGATCACCTTGCAGTTCGGTTTGTCCTGCAACGCCAGAAAGGTATTCAGCGAATGGCAGACCGCAGTGAACACCAGGTCGTCGGCAATGGCGTCGATGATCGCCGGGGTGGTGGTGCCGCAGTCGAAAAACACGGTGTCGTTTTCACTGATAAGCTGCGCGGCGAGCAAGCCGATACGCCGCTTTTCCGTGACCTGTTTGGCTTTTTGATCGGAAACAAAATAGTGGGTAACGCCGTTACTGCGTGGGTCGGCCACCACGTAACCGCCCAGCAGCACCACGGCAGCCGGTTCCGCGCTGAGATCGCGACGAATGGTCATTTCTGACACGCCCAACAGGACGGCGGCTTCTTTTAAGTGGATCTTGTCAGAGCGCTTTAACGCCTGCACTAATCGAGTAATACGTTCTTCGCGCCGCGTTTCCATCTGTCTGTCTTCCCACAGGGTTAAGAGAGTTTCTCCAGGGCTGAACACACAAATGCGGGGTAATAGGGACCCAGCCATCGGCTGGACTTATTACCCCGCATCAGATTATCACGGCGCGCGCCCGGTACTGAGACGCCTCAGGTTATCAGTAACTGCCGGCGGCAGCCTGATCACCGGAAACGATTGCTACGCCAGAGCTGGTGCCGATACGAGTCGCACCTGCTTTGATCATCTTCTCGGCGGTTGCGCGATCGCGCACGGCGCCGGATGCTTTAACACCCATCTCACTGCCCACTGTCGCGCGCATCAGTTTGACGTGCTCTTCACGAGCTCCGCCGGTGCTGAAGCCGGTTGAGGTTTTAACGAAGGCCACATCGAGTTCACGACACATTTCACAAACCTGAACGATCTGCGCATCGCTGAGCAGGCAGGTTTCCAATATTACCTTCAACGGGATCGCCGCGCAAACCTCGCGCACGGCGGCGATATCGGCTTTGACTTCATCCAGCAGGCCGCTTTTCAGCCAACCCACGTTGATCACCATGTCAATTTCTTGCGCGCCGGCGGCAATGGCAGCTTTAGCTTCGAAGGCTTTGGCTACGGTCAGACCGGCACCCAGTGGGAAACCAATCACTGAGCAGATTTTCACTTCGCTTTCCTGCAGCAGGTGCGCCGCCAGTGGCACATAGCCAGAGTTAACGCAGACGGCGTAGAAGTTGTGCTGCTGTGCTTCTTCACACAGTTTGGCGATTTGCTCTTCAGTGGCGTCCATCGCCAGCAGGGTGTGATCGACATAGCGAGCGTAATCAATGTTTTCGGTTGTCATCTCGATTCCTTAGTAAGGTTTTCAAAGCAGGATGTGAATAATGTTAGAATAATAACATTCCATTGGCGGTAAACATAGTGATGTTTTAAAAATTATACCCAGATCATCGTTTTTTGGCTGTTGTGGGTATAACGTGGGGACGGATGGAATGTTATTTAAGTAACATTCTTCAGGCGTTGGTCGCGGGATAACTCGCGTGCACACCCAGGGGGAAGTATGGATATGATAATAAATCTGGCGCCAGAGCAGTTCGGAGCGCAACCAGAAGACGTTTTCCGCAATGCGGATTTTGTAGTCACCACTTTTAACTGTGAAACAGCAGGGCCGATGCTGACGCTGGCAAACAGCCGCGGTTCACTACGGGTATTGCCTTACCGTACTCTGACGATTTGGGATGCCGATTTTGATGGCTACTCGCTGAAGTCGGGCCGTCGTAGTAGCAGAACGCCGGTAGGCAAACCCGGGGGCAATGTTGCTTTTCATTCACCCTCGTCACATCAGGGGGGCTCTTTATCAGATATGCAGCAGGTGTGGTTGCAGGTCGAGGGCGATACATTGACGCTGTACGGCAGTGGGGAGTCTGCTCATCAACATTGCCGATTACGCCCGGCGATACGTTTGACGGCGGACAGCGCGCAATTCTCTATTGATATGCAAATCACCAACCTTGCCAATCACCCCCTGCCGCTAAGTTATGTTTGCCAGCTTAACTATGGCTGCATTCCCGCAGCGGTGTTCCGACAGAACTTACCGATGCCGGCACTGACTCCTCCGGGGAGCATCGCCGAGCAGGGGGTGCAGTGTACGGACGATCTTTCACTGTATGTCGATCAGGCCGAGTTCTTTATGTTGGCGTCAAAGGGGAGGCGCTACGTCACGCGGTTTTCCACCGAGCAGTTCAACTATGGTCTGCGCCCTGTTGCACAACAGGGAAATCAGCGCTTGTTCAGGTTCATTCAACCGGCCACCAGCGGCCCACAGGGGCAGACGGGGATGATGATAGGGGCGGGAAAAACACGTGAATTTTGTGTGACGACCGGTGTGGTGTGATAACAGGGGCGGTTCCGCCCCTGTCAAAATGCAGACTTACTCTTTTACCCAGCCCTTGCGGATCGGGATGGCGAACAGGAAACGGTACAGACGCGTCAGCTTGTTGGCGATGATATCGCCAAACAGGTTCCACACCAGTTGAGCAAACAGGCAACCGACCAGGCCGAGCAGGGAGCCGCCTACCATATCCAGCGGCCAGTGCACGCCCAGATAGACACGCGACCAGGCAATGCCGGCCGCCACGATCAGCAATAAAATCCCTGACCAGACCCGGTGCCAGAACAAAAAGGCCAGAGCGAAGGTGAAGATGGCGGTGCCGTGATCGCTCGGGAAGGAGCTGTCTGGGGCATGCGCCAGGAAGGTATAACCGACACCGGCGACGAACGGCCGCTCATGCGGCAGCAGCATGCCAATGGTGGCGGCGGCAAGCATGGCGAACAGCAGAGCAATTGTCGTCTTGGCCACCACTTGACGCTGCGATACCAGTTGATTCTGCGGCCCCCATAGCCAGAGTCCGACGATCAGCATCGGCACGATAGCAATGAGATCGCGCGCCAGAAAAGTAGCGACATCGATCAACCATTCGGGGGACGCCGGGGTCGCATTGATCCAGGCGAAAAGAAGATAATTCAATTGCTCCATACTATTTACCTCGTCTTGCGGCGGATATACCCGCTCACCATCCAATAAACAGCCAGTTGGCTGAGCCAAACCCACCAACCCGCCCACAGGTTATGGGTAAGAAAATGTGCGCCGCGCATCACCTGACCAAAACCCATCAGCATGCCGAGCGCAATACCGCCGAACCAGCACCAGTAAGCCAGGCGTGGGCGTTGCGGGTAAAACAGGAAAAACAGTGCCATCACTGCAAAACCACTGGAAGCATGGCCGCCAGGGAAGCAACGGCCCGGGCCGGGTTCTGCCGGGATTGCACCGAACAAGGGGTAGGACATGGCCTTGCCGCCGTATTCGATCAAATCCCATGGGCAGGAATGTGCGCTGGTGGCTTTCAGAATGCCGACTACCAAGGGGCCAATGCCGATCAACAACATGGTCACGACCATGCGCGGATTACGGCGATAAATTCCCCAAAACAGCGTCAGCACCGCACCGGTAATGACGCCAATTTTCAGCAAGCGGTGGTTAATCAAGTCCAGCCAGTGATTGTTCTGCCAGGGGAAGTGCCCACTGGCGGTGTCGAACCAGTAATTACTGACCGCCCAGTCCAGCTGTTCGTTACGCGACAGCCAAAGGAACAACAAGCCACTGACTATCAATCCCAAAACCTGCCAACGGTAAAAGGATGCCGGCAGGGAGTAAAGGGCGTTAGTCTTAATTTGGGGGGTTGTTGAGGTTTGATTTAATGAAGGTTTTGGGTTCACACGCAGGCTCGGTGGCATTAATGGATGCTGCCACTGTAATAATTCTGCCTTAAGAAAACCTTAACCCTCCGGCTGACTGACGTAGAAAAAGCGATAGGCGGATTATCGGCTTTCGGCTAAGGTAATCGTTTGCTTTTTATTGGGATGATGTGGCGATGACAAAAAAATTAAATTTGGCGCTGTTGGCAGCCTGTAGTGCAGTTTTTTCACCTTTGGCGTTGGCGCAGGTCACCGGGCCGATTGTGGTGCAGGGTGCCATGCCGGTAGAGGCTGAACGCTTCGCCCAGCGCCTGGACAACCCGCGTGAGGAGCAGATTGGTGGTTGGCGTTTCTGGCGCGGTACGGTGGACGGTTATCCAGTGGTGGTGTCAGAAACCCTGAAAGGCATGTCTAATGCGGCGGCCGCTACGGCGATTGCTGCGACTAACTTCCACCCGGTGGCGATCATCAATCAGGGTACCGCCGGTGGCCACGATCCGGCACTGAAGGTGTACGACATCGTGCTGGGTAAGTATTCGGTTAGTCTGGGTGCCTTTAAAACGCCGAAGAAGGCACTGGGGGAGGGCAGTGACTCACGTCAGTGGCAACCGATGGATTTACTGGCTTCTAAAGGCAGTGCCGGTGAGGATAAGAATGCCCACACTCTTCGCCAATTCCCGGCGGATGCCAACCTCCTGGCCATAGCGGAAGGGGTTAAGGGCAGCTATACCCAGGGCAAGGTGGTTGAAGGGGTGATCGGCTCTGCCGACGTGTGGAACAGTGAACTGGACCGCATTGGTTATTTCCACAAAAACTATCATACCTCGGTTGAAGAGATGGAGACGGCCTCCGCCGCGCAGATCGCTGCTGCCTTCAACATCCCCTTTGTTGGCATCCGCGTACTGTCTAACAATATTACCAATCAGGGTAAATATGACCCGCAGACGGGCCTGGCGTGCCAGGATTATGTCTATCAGGTGGTGAAGGCTTATATCGCCAAAAACGCATCTCGTTAATGATTTATCCTAATAAATGGTCGGTGGTGGGTTATTGCCGCTGGCCATTGCTAATTGTAAAGAAGATTAAACTGCTGGCTAGCCTATCGGTAGTGTATTAGCTTATGCCCGGAGCATTTAATAAATTGTAGGGATATAAACATGAACAAGGTATCCGTTGTATTTTCCGGCCTGCTGATGGCCGTTTCCGCCAGCGCCATTGCTGCCACCTCTGCTGAAGAGACTGATATCAGCAAACAGCCGCTGGAAAAGGTCGCCCCTTACCCGAAGGCCGAAAAGGGCATGAACCGTCAGGTGATTTACCTACCGAAGCAGGAACACGAAGAGAATTTCAAGGTTGAACTGCTGATCGGCAAAACGCTGGAAGTGGACTGCAACCGTCACATGATCGGCGGCACGCTGGAAAGCAAAACGCTTTCCGGTTGGGGTTACAACTACCTGGTGCTGGAAAAACTGTCTGAACCGGCCTCCACCATGATGGCTTGTCCTGACAATACCAAAACGCAGAAATTTATTGCTGCCAACCTGGGTGACGCTGCCATGCAACGTTACAACAGCCGCTTGCCAATCGTCGTCTATGCACCGAAAGACGTGGAAGTGAAATACCGCGTGTGGAAAGCCGAAGACACCGTGAGTAAAGCAGAGCAGAAGTAATGCTGATGCGTGCAAACCATTAGCACGGCTAAGTGATTACCCGCCAAATTGTCCGGCTGACGATAACATCGCCAGCCGGCATTATTATTTTTCGCTCACGGGTTTTGTGAATAAAGAATCGTACTTAATTGAATCCACCGGAGTGTCTTCTATTTTAGCTATTTTCCCCTCTTTCATCGTGAAGTGAAGAATGACAAAGCTTGATTTAACCTCTTTGTCCCAGCTGGTATTCATTCGGATATACTCTTTTACGAACACATCGTTTTTCGATGCGGCATAGCCACCCCATTCCAGTTTGTATTTATCACCAGCCACATTAGCGATTAATTTCTCTCTGAAGGTTTCATATCCATGCCATCCTTTATATATTCCTGCCAGCGAACTTCGGCCAGGGGTATAAAACTCAAACTCATCACCGACAAGTTTTGACATGGCGTTGAGATCGCCTTTCCAGAAATAATGATAGAACTTCCTCACCACTTGCAAACTTTCAACCGAGTGCGTGAAAGGATCGTTGTCCGAAATCCCTACGATTTTCTGGTTGAAACCAGCACCTCTGGTCTCAATGTATTGGGATTTTGGCGTCCAAAAAGCGTCATACGCAATGGGATCCTGAGGTATTGTCCAGGCTTCTGAAATCAAACCATCTTTAATGTGATACTCCATAATGAATCTTAATAGCCACTTTTCACCTGGATTTTCTTTACGATTCATGATGATGTCTTCACGGGTGAAGATGGTGTCTTCATTAATCGCCAGGCTGGGTACCGATAAGGAAAAGTCTCCACCAGAATAGTTTCCAATATTTGAAAGGAATTGGCTGAACCCCTCTTTTCCCCAATACTCTCCAGCGTTTAACCCTTTGCCTGGCACATGCATGATAAAATCATCGGTGATATAGCTCAATATAATGGCTTTATCCCCGGTCTTAAAGGCGTCATAAAATTTGTTAATTAATTCCCTGTTGCTTTTTAACATATTAGCGGTGTCCGATAGCCTGGGAGCAAGAGATTCACTGGCAGTAGCTGAAGACAAAGCATTCATGCTGAATAATACTGCCAATAGGGATGCTGCAACGATAACCTTCCTGGTGTTTATAAACATAATTTCCGTTTTTTATCTGACGTGTAAGCCGATACTAATTTGTTTTTACCCGATGCGGTACCCCGTTTTTTTCGATAGTATGTATCTAAAAGGAGGATACATGTTGGAAACTGTTAGTCTTGATCAACTCCGGACCTTTATAGCGGCGGCCACGGAAGGCAGCTTCTCTGCCGCAGGGAGAAAATTAAGGCGTAGTCAATCTGTGGTGAGCCATACTATTTCGAATCTTGAGCAACAGGTGGGCGTTAAGCTTTTCGTGCGAGAGTCGCGTTATCCCACTTTGACCTCTGAAGGGAATATTTTATTTATAGAGGCGATGGAAGTTATTAATAGGGTTAATGACTTTAAAACTACGGCCAGGAAAATATCGGAAGGGATGGAGTCAGAGGTGTCCCTTGTCGTGGACATTATGTTCCCTATGGGTTTGCTAACTGCGGCAGTTAAGGCGTTACATGAAAGTTATGATAGCGTCGCAGTTAATATTACTGTTAATGCTCTGGGGGGCACAGTACAGCCTTTATTGGATAAATCCTGTCAGATCTCGATAATCGGTTTTCTTCCAGAGCTGCCGCCTTCAATTAGCTGTGATTTTCTGCTGTCTACCTCGCATGTTTTTGTCGCATCTCATGACCACCCGCTATCACTACAAAGTTCAGATCTCTCCAGAAAAGAGGTCAGCAAACATGTTCAACTCATAATAATTGATAAAACTAATGTTTCTAAAGACCTTAATTTTGGTGTCGTATCGCCGAAGGTGTGGAAGTTAACGGATTTGTCGGTCAAAAGAGAGTGTTTATTGGCAGGACTTGGCTGGGGAAGCATGCCATACCAAATGGTTAAGCAAGATATCGAAGATAAAAGACTTACCCCGCTTAAAATAAAAGATATGTCAGAAATGTTTTTCTTAATGCCGATGTCCGTAGCCGTTAACTCATCCAATCCACCTGGCCCTGCCGGGCGTTGGCTGGTTAGTAAGTTGAAAGCATTGAGTGCCAAATATGAAGAGGAAAACCCTGGCGAGGGTTCGAAAGATCGATAACATAGGCTGCCTGGATTTTACTGATACAAGACATTAAATTAATTATACCTATAGTGACTAAATCTACCTGACTGGGAAAAATGACAAAATTAATTGAATTTAGCGCCATTACCGAAGCAGCAGAACGGCTCAACGGTAAAGTTATTCGTACCGCCACTATTCCAGGGACGAAACTGACCGAAAAACTACAGAGACCGGTTTTTCTGAAACTTGAAAACACTCAGCTTGGTGGTTCTTTTAAAGCACGGGGCGTGCTTAACAAGTTTTTGAGCCTGGCAGGCGATGTTAAAGATAAGCGGTTTGTGGCGGTGAGTGGCGGTAATTTTGGCATTGCGATAGCCGAGGCGGCGAAGATCTTTGGGGCTGATGTCACTATTATTATGCCGAAAAGTGCTCCTGCAACCGCCATCTACCGGGTGGGTGAACTGGGCAGCTCTGTTATCGTGGAATCTGACGTTCACGCTGCGTTTGAGCGGGCTAAGACTTTGGCTGACCAGGGATACGTAGTCATTGATGATTGCAACGACTCGCTGATCGCCGAAGGGCACGGAACCCTGGCACTTGAGTTCATTGCCGACTGCCCGGAGCTTACTGACGTCTTGGTTGCGGTGGGAGGTGGCGGTATGCTGGCCGGTGTGGCAACCGTGCTAAAAGCCATAAAGCCAGAGATTAGAATTTGGGGGGTTGAAACCTCTGGGGCAAGTTCGATGCACCAGGCATTGCGCGCCGGCAAACCGGTGAACATTGAGGTCACTTCAATTATTTCTACCCTCGGTGTGCCTGTCATTGATGAAGTGATGCTGGCCCATGCTCAAGCTTATATCGAGGAAGTGGTTGTGGTATCGGATAAGGCCGCGATAAAGGGAATGGTGGCCTTTGGCGAAGAGGCAAAATTATGGGTTGAACTGGCTTGCGGGACGCTGATACCTGCGGCTATGGCCATTGCTCCCCAACTTCCCGCTGACGCCGTTATCGGGATTGTCGTGTGCGGTGGAAATATCTCTCATCAGGACATGTCGAAATGGCTTAGCTACTCGAAAACCCTGTGATTTAGCTCCTTGTGGATTTTATTCAGGCAATAAAAAACCCGATAGTCTTGAACCTAAAAAGGCGGGACTAACGGGCTCCACAAAATGGGGACATCAAAGAAAAGCAGTGGCACTAATTAAGACTACCCCCTGAAAGGAAAGTTCTCACCGGGGATAAAAATTTCAAAATATTTTTGCCACTGATTCATCCTCTTTGCTTATCGGTTAGCCGAGGATCCCCGGCCATAGCACCACAATCAGCGAGCCCGCGAGGGTTAACAATACGTTAGCGATGGCGTAGGTCCCGGCATAGCCCAGCGCCGGGATGTTGCTGCGCGCGGTATCGCTGATAATTTCCATCGCCGGTGCACAGGTGCGGGCTCCCATAATCGCGCCGAACAGCAGGGCGCGGTTCATACGCAGCACGTAGGCGCCGAACAGGAAGCAGATCACCACCGGTACCAGGCTGACGATTAATCCGGCGATCAACATCTGGCCGCCAACGGCACCCAGGCTGTTACCGATACCGGCACCGGCGCTCAGGCCGACACCGGCCATAAACACCATCAGACCGAACTCTTTCACCATGTTCAGCGCGCCCTGCGGAATGTAACCGAAGGTCGGGTGGTTGGCACGCAGGAAGCCAAGCATGATGCCCGCCATCAGCAGACCGGCAGCGTTGCCGATACCGAATGAGAAATTGCTGAACTGAATGGTGATCTGGCCAATCAGCAGCCCGATGATAAAGAAGGCGCAGAAGGCCAGCAGATCGGTCACCTGGCTGTGGATCGAGATAAAGCCAATCTTCTCCGCCACGCTTTTCACCCGTCGGGCGTCGCCACTGACCTGCAGCACGTCACCTTTGTTGAGCACGATACTGTCGTCGATAGGCATTTCAATCTGACTGCGGATCACCCGGTTGAGGAAGCAGCCGTGATCGGTCAGTTTCAACTGGCTCAGGCGTTTATTCACTGCATTGCTGTTCTTGACCACGATCTCTTCGGTGACGATGCGCATATCCAGCAGATCACGGTCGAACACTTCTTTCCCGTTACGGAAGCTGGGATCCAGCCGTGCATGGGCATCCGGGTAACCAACCAGCGAAATCTCATCACCCACCTGCAGCACGGCATCGCCGTCCGGGTTAGCCAAAATACCGTTGCGGCGGATGCGTTCGATATAGCAGCCGGTCTGACGATAAATACCCAGCTCACGCAGGTTTTTGCCATCGGCCCAGGCCACCAGTTCCGGGCCAACACGGTAGGCGCGGATGACCGGCAGGTAAACCTTACGTTGGCTATCGGTGTCCAGGCCGCGTTCACGGGCAATTTGCTGGGCAGAGGTGGAGAGATCCTGGTGTTGCAGTTTGGGCAGATAGCGTGCGCCGAAAATCAGGCTCACCAGGCCAATCAGGTAAGTCAGGGCGTAGCCGAGGCTCAGATGATCCTGCGCCGCCAGCAGGGCGGGACCATTGGTGATGGTATTACGCAGCGTATCGCCGGCGCCCACCAGTACCGGGGTCGAGGTCATGGATCCGGCGAGCATGCCGGCGGTCAGGCCAATATCCCAATGGAACAGTTTGCCGAGACCAATGGCGATCACCATCGCAGAACCGACCATCACCAACGCCAGCATCAGGTAATTTTTGCCGTCTCGGAAAAATATCGAGAAAAAGTTTGGTCCGGCTTCCACACCCACGCAGAAAATAAACAGCATAAAGCCGAGATTCAGCGCTTCGGTGTTAATGGCGAAGTGTTGCTGGCCGAGCAGCAGCGAAACCACCAAAACACCAATGGAATTACCGAGTTGAACGGAGCCCAGACGGACTTTACCGAGGCACAGCCCCAGTGCGAGTACCACGAACAGTAACAGGATGTAGTTACCGTTTAACAAACTAGCGACGTTTATGTTCACGTAGGATAACTTATTGTTTACCAGTAAGTGCTTGATATAGATAAATATAAGATATAAATTCAGTCAAAAAGCGACTTCATAAATAACTAACCAGCGAAAGGCGATTCGAACCATCGATCGGCGGCGTTTATTCTAGTCGCTATGGCGCGTGACAGCCAGCATAAAGCTGGGTTCATGCCCTGCCGAAAGCATTTAACTCTCTTTAGACCAAGGAAAAAGTTCAGTTCAGCGTTGTCGGTTTACGGCAAGGCGTCACCGGCTTTGTGGCACGGCTGATTTTTACGGTTGTAATGAGGTTAAAGGGGAGGGGCGCATGGCGAGTGAACGGTATTGGTGGGGTATTTTAAGCTGTTTTCTGCTGTTCAGCCTGGTGTATCTCGGCCAGCAGAGTGGGGCGTTTGGCAGTACGGATCACGAGCATCGGGGGGAAACCGGCCTGCTGTTGTTTGTGATACCCGGCGTGGTCGCCAGCTACTTATCGAGCAAAAAACGCATTCTCTGCCCGCTGTTGGGGGCGTTGTATGCACTGCCGCTGTGTCTGGTCATCCGTCATTTCTGGTTAACGCCGTCTGCCTCGGTCTGGCAGGAACTGGCTTATGCAACCAGCGCCGTGTTTTGGTGCGTGTTCGGTGCGTTGCTGGCTCTGTTTGTACGTAGCCTGTTACAGGCCTACCGCCAGTGTCATCGTGGCTAACGGCAATAAAAAAAGGCGCTCTGAGCGCCTTTTTGTCGTTTTGCCTGAAGCTTACTGGAACAGGTTCAGGTTGTCTTTGGCATAAGCTTCGAAATCGGTGCAGCCGCCGATGTGTTTCTCATCGAGGAAAATCTGCGGTACGGTTTCTACCGGCTTGCCGACGGTTTTTTCCAGGTCGGCCTTGGTGATGCCTTCAGCGTGGATATCAACATAACGGAAGTTGAAATCGTCACGTTCTTCAGTCAGTTTTTCCGCCAACTCTTTCGCACGGACACAATAAGGACAGCCTGGGCGCCCGAAGATAACTGCAAACATGCAACACTCCTTAGATTGATATTCAATAATTTACTCGCAACTGCAATGACATTCTGTCAGTCAAAAAAGACTTAAGCTTGAGCATTACCCGCATTGATGGCGACTACTATGCCCGTTGGGTCGGCGAAAAAAAAGCAGGAATTACCTGTTAATCTGATTCATGTAACCGATTAAGCCGCCGGGGCTGTCGTCATCAATGGGAATTCACTACACTGGAGGCAGAGCTTCTGGAGAAGAAAAATATGCGTTCATTCGGTGACTTACCGCGTACGGTGTTGGTTTTGGAAGGGCTGGGGATGCTGTTGTTGGTGCTGGCTTATTTGAGCATTCATAGCCACGTTCAATTGCCGGGTTGGCTGGCCTCACAGCAGGCGGCGGTGGGGATGATTTTCCTCGGCGTGGCGCTGATGGTACCGGCAGCCGCGTTTCTGGTTTGGCGTGTGGTGCAGGGGTTTGGCCCGTTGATGCGTGGTGGTCAGCCGCCGCAGAACGATCGGCCCAAGCCTGCAGCGAAAATAACGCCGGACGATAAAAACGACAATGAGCCGCGTGCCTGAGTCACGGCCGCCGCTGACAGGCCTGCCAGGCAGGTGTTTGCCTTTTTGAGGTAACAAGTGAAAATTGCCATTCTTTCGCGCGATGGAACGTTGTACTCATGTAAGCGTTTGGTGGAGGCGGCGGAGCAACGCGGCCACAGCATTGAAGTGATCGATCCGCTCTCCTGTTATATGAACATCAATCCAGCGGCACCGACTATCCATTATCGCGGTCGTCAACTGGAGCGTTACGATGCGGTGATCCCGCGTATCGGCTCCGCCATCACCTTTTATGGCACCGCAGTGCTGCGCCAGTTTGAATTGCTGGGCAGCTACCCGCTGAATGAGTCGGTAGCGATCACCCGTGCACGCGACAAACTACGTTCGCTGCAGTTGCTGGCGCGGCAGGGTATTGATCTGCCGATCACCGGTTTTGCCCATTCGCCGGACGACACCGGGGATTTGATCGAACTGGTCGGCGGCGCGCCTCTGGTGGTCAAGTTGGTGGAGGGCACCCAGGGTATCGGCGTGGTACTGGCGGAAACGCGTCAGGCGGCAGAAAGCGTGATTGATGCCTTTCGCGGCCTTAACGCCCATATTCTGGTGCAAGAATACATTCGCGAGGCACAGGGCAGTGATGTGCGCTGTCTGGTGGTGGGCGGAAAAGTGGTGGCGGCGATTGAGCGCCAGGCCAAACCCGGGGAGTTTCGTTCCAATCTGCACCGTGGCGGCACCGCCCGCAAGGTGAGCATCACCGCCAAAGAGCGGGCGATAGCGGGCAAGGCCGCCATTACGCTGGGGCTGGACGTTGCCGGGGTGGATATTCTGCGTGCGGCGCGTGGTCCGCTGGTGATGGAGGTCAATGCTTCGCCGGGCCTGGAAGGGGTGGAGAGCACCACCGGGTTGGATATCGCTGGCAGGATGATCGAGTATATTGAGCAGCGCGGCAGGCCAGGTTTTAGGTTGAAATCGGGCGGATAAGTTGCTTGCAAAAAATTCGTCTTTCCGCAGCTGGAGTTGTGGCTTTTTCTCAACCATATTTACCCTAATAGCGAATTAAGCCGCATTGATCGTGGCGTAGCGGGGCAATATTCCGTAAGCTATGCGCCTTTTCGCGTTTTGAATATTGTGAGGCTGGTATTATGGATTCACTCATTGTCCCTGATTTGGCGTTGTTACGACGCTGGCTGGATCAATCGGGCATTTCCTTCTTTGAGTGCGATTCCTGTCAGGCGCTGCACCTGCCGCACATGCAAAATTTCGACGGCGTATTCGATGCCAAGCTCGATCTGGTCGACAATGTGCTTCTGTTCTCTGCGTTGGCCGAGGTGAAGCCGACCGCGCTGATCCCGCTGGTGGCCGATCTCAGCCAGATCAACGCCAGTTCGCTGACCATCAAAGCCTTTGTTGATATCCAGGACGACAACCTGCCGAAGCTGATCGTCTGCCAATCGCTGAGCATCGCCGTTGGCGTCACGTTGGAGCAGTTCACTCACTTTATGCAGCAGGGCGAAGAGCAAATCTCGATGGTGATCCTCGAGGCGCGGGCGAACGATCTGCTGTTTATGGGTGACGAAGAAGATAACACGGCTGCGACTGACCGCTTGCCAATGCTGCACTGATCCCCACTGTACATTATGTGTGCCGCTGCTCTGGCGGCATGCTGCCGTTATTCCCTTCCGCAATAATATATTCTGCGTTTTACCCTCTGTTACCAGATATTCTTCGTCGTTTATGCCATTAATGCCGTATCACATACAGACAAACTGCATAAAAAATCGATAAAAGCCGGTTTTAACCCCGGAGGCTGGTGCGTTCCGGCAACAGCGGTTATGCTGCTGATTCTGCTAAGGGCTTGCGATTCCCCTGGTGACCATGCGGGCTGGGCAACTGAAAAAGGTGTATGCAATCAACTGCATAGCCATTCAATCCGCGGTTGCAACGATTGCGCTCGATCAGGAAAGGTTTTGTATCCTTTCGCGATACAAGTTCAATTCTATGATTCACCCCTGTTTTGGAGGAAGTTACGGATGGTCACCCAACGTAAAAAGTGGTTATCGGGTGTTGTTGCCGGCCTGCTGATGGCCGGGTCCGTCACAGCGTCAGCCGAGGATAAAACGCTGCACGTCTATAACTGGTCCGACTATATTGCGCCGGACACCTTAGCCAAATTCCAGAAAGAAACCGGCATTAAAGTGGTGTACGACGTCTTTGACTCCAATGAAGTGTTGGAAGGCAAGTTGATGGCGGGCAGCACCGGTTATGATCTGGTAGTACCTTCATCCAACTTCCTTGAGCGACAGTCGAAGGCCGGTATTTTTGAGCCGCTCGACAAGAGCAAAATGCCAAACTACAAAAACCTTGACCCCGAGATGCTGCAACTGGTGGCTCACAACGACAAGGACAATAAGTACGGTATTCCTTACCTGATGGTAACCACCGGTATCGGCTATAACGTCGATAAAGTGAAGGCGGTGCTGGGCAAAGACGCCCCGGTCAACAGCTGGGATCTGATCCTCAAACCGGAAAACCTTGAGAAGCTGAAAAGCTGTGGTGTTTCCTTCCTGGATGCGCCAAGTGAGGTGTATGCCACCGTGCTGCACTACCTGGGCAAAGATCCCAACAGCACCAACGCAGCGGATTACACCGGTGCGGCTAATGATCTGCTGCTCAAGCTGCGGCCGAACATCCGTTACTTCCACTCTTCCCAGTACATCAACGATCTGGCGAACGGTGACATCTGCGTAGCGATCGGCTGGTCCGGCGACGTGATGCAGGCGGCCAACCGGGCCAAAGAAGCGAAGAACGGCGTGAACGTCGCCTATGCGATCCCGAAAGAAGGGGCCCTGACTTACTTTGACATGTTCGCCATGCCGGCAGATGCCAAAAACAAGGACGCTGCCTACCAGTTCCTGAACTTCCTGATGAAGCCTGACGTGATGGCAGGGATCAGCAACTATGTGTACTACGCCAACGCAGTGAAGGATTCCACTCCGCTGGTCAATGCCGCGGTGCGCGATAACCCGAACGTCTACCCACCGGCCGATCTGCGCGCCAAGCTGTTTACGCTGAATGTGCAATCGCCGAAGCTGGATCGTGTGATTACCCGTGCCTGGACTAAAGTTAAAAGTGGGAAATGATAGATAGGGGCTCAGTACGCTGAGCCCGGTGTCATACCAGCAGGCGGGTGCTCCCCGCCTGCGTTGCCATTTTGGGCCATGGCAATCGCCGTGGTTTTTTGTACTGTTTGCACCGGAGAGCACCCCGATTGAACGACGCTATCCCTCGTCCTCAAGCCAAGTCGCAGAAGGTCTTCACCCCTCTGCTGGAAATCCGTAACCTCACCAAAACCTTTGATGGCCAAAACGCGGTCGAAGACGTCAGCCTGACCATCTATAAGGGCGAAATATTTGCCTTGCTGGGTCCCTCCGGCTGTGGAAAATCGACGCTATTGCGCATGCTGGCCGGCTTTGAACAGCCGACGGAAGGGCAGATTGTGCTCGATGGGCAGGATATGTCGCACGTGCCGCCTTACCAGCGGCCGATCAACATGATGTTCCAGTCCTACGCGCTGTTCCCGCACATGACGGTAGAGCAAAACATCGCCTTTGGCCTGAAGCAGGACAAAATGCCGCGCGCAGAAATCGCCGCTCGGGTGGCGGAGATGCTGTCGCTGGTGCACATGCAGGAATTTGCCAAACGTAAACCGCATCAACTGTCTGGTGGTCAACGCCAACGGGTGGCACTGGCACGCAGCCTGGCCAAACGGCCGAAGCTGCTGCTGTTGGATGAGCCGATGGGCGCCCTGGATAAAAAGCTGCGTGACCGCATGCAGTTGGAAGTGACGGATATTCTTGAGCGGGTCGGTGTGACCTGTGTGATGGTTACCCACGATCAGGAAGAAGCCATGACCATGGCGGGGCGTATCGCCATCATGAACCGTGGCAAATTTGTGCAGATCGGCGAGCCTGAAGAGATCTACGAGCATCCCAACAGCCGCTTTAGCGCCGAGTTTATCGGCTCGGTCAACGTGTTTGACTGCGTACTGCAAGAACGCCATGACGATGGATTGATCCTGCAAAGCCCCGGCCTGCGCCATGCGATCAAGGTGGATTCCGATGCCTCGGTCGTGGACGGCGTGCCGATCCAGGTCGCGCTGCGGCCGGAGAAAATCATGCTGTGCGAAGAAGTACCGCAAGATGGCTGCAACTTTGCGGTCGGGGAAGTGGTGCATATCGCTTACCTCGGCGATCTGTCGATCTACCACGTGAAGCTGCACAGCGGTCAGATGATTAGCGCCCAATTGCAGAACGGCCACCGATTCCGCAAAGGGATGCCGACCTGGGGCGATGAAGTCCGCCTGAGCTGGGAAACCGACAGCTGTGTCGTGTTGACGGTGTGAGTTGAGAAGGTGAGGAATAATCATTATGACAATGCTTGCTGAACGCACGCCGCCGGAACCTCCTGCCAAAGGACCCGGTCCGCTGAAAGCCTTTTTCCAACGCCTGCAGATGGCCCATGGCCGCAAGCTGGTGATTGCGATGCCGCTGCTGTGGTTGACGCTGCTGTTCCTGTTGCCGTTTCTGATCGTGTTCAAGATCAGCCTGGCGGAACTGGCGCTGGCCGTCCCGCCTTACACCGACCTGATGAGTTGGGCCGACGGTAAGCTGGACATTGCGCTCAACTTCGCCAACTACCTGCAATTAACTGACGATCCGCTGTATCTGGACGCCTATCTGCAATCGTTGCAGGTGGCGGCGGTGTCGACGGTGTGTTGTCTGATCATCGGCTACCCGCTGGCCTGGGCTGTGGCACACAGCAAATCCTCAACCCGCAATATCTTGCTGTTGCTGGTGATCCTGCCGTCGTGGACCTCGTTCCTGATCCGCGTCTACGCCTGGATGGGCATTCTGAAAAACAACGGTATTCTGAATAATTTCCTGTTGTGGTTGGGGGTAATCGATCAGCCGCTGGTGATCCTGCACACCAATCTGGCGGTGTATATCGGCGTGGTGTATTCCTATCTGCCGTTTATGGTGCTGCCGATTTATACCGCGCTGACACGGCTGGATTATTCGCTGGTAGAGGCTTCGCTGGATCTGGGCGCCAAACCGTTGAAAACCTTCTTCAGCGTGATTATGCCATTGACCCGTGGCGGCATTATTGCCGGTTCGATGCTGGTGTTTATCCCGGCGGTGGGTGAGTTTGTGATCCCCGAACTGCTGGGTGGGCCGGACAGCATTATGATCGGGCGGGTACTGTGGCAGGAGTTCTTTAATAACCGCGACTGGCCGGTGGCCTCGGCGGTTGCTACCGTCATGCTGCTGCTGTTGATCGTGCCGATTCTCTGGTTCCACAAGCACCAGAACAAGGAAATGGGGGGAAGGGGATGAACAACTTGCCGGTAGTGCGCTCACCGTGGCGTATCGCCATTCTGGTGATAGGCTTCACCTTCTTGTACGCACCGATGTTGATGTTGGTGATCTACTCGTTCAACAGCTCCAAACTGGTGACGGTGTGGGCCGGTTGGTCGACGCGCTGGTATACCGCGCTGTTCCATGATTCGGCGATGATCAGCGCGGTCGGGCTTAGCCTGACCATCGCTGCCGCCTCAGCGACTGCCGCGGTGGTGTTGGGGGCGATTGCGGCGATGGTGATGGTGCGCTTTGGGCGTTTCCGGGGGTCAACCGGTTTTGCCTTTATGCTGACCGCTCCGCTGGTTATGCCGGACGTGATCACCGGCCTGTCGCTGCTGCTGCTGTTTGTGGCGATGGGGCACACCTTTGGCTGGCCGTCGGAACGCGGCATGTTCACCATCTGGCTGGCGCACGTCACCTTCTGTACGGCCTATGTTTCGGTGGTGATCAGTTCGCGTCTGCGTGAGTTGGATCGCTCGATCGAAGAGGCGGCGATGGATCTGGGCGCAACGCCGTTGAAAGTGTTCTTCGTGATCACTCTGCCGATGATTGCCCCGGCGCTGATCGCCGGCTGGATGTTGGCGTTCACCCTGTCGCTGGACGATCTGGTGATTGCCAGCTTTGTCGCCGGACCGGGGGCGACCACCTTGCCGATGTTGGTGTTCTCCAGCGTGCGGATGGGGGTTAATCCGGAAATTAACGCCCTGGCGAGTTTGATCTTGCTGGTGGTCGGCGTTATCGGCCTGATTGCATGGTGGTTTATGGCGCGCTCGGAAAAACAGCGATCGCGCGAATTACAAAAGGCTGCCCGTAGCTGAGTCTGATTAAACCTGCTATTTTTGCAATTATTGGTATTGCAATTGATTACCTGACTTTATATATCTCGTTTGAATATACCCTATAGCTTTCGAGTTACAGCTAGGCGACCAGCTCGCTCATCCCCAGGCGCTTACTTAAGTAAGTAACTGGGGTGAGCTAGCGCAGGTAACAACGCTGTAACTTGAAAGATGACGGGTATAGGAGGCGTTTCGTTGCGGAACATGGACATGTCAAACATGCTGAATAGCAGGCAGGGAATGAGAACGACTTCAGATGCGCCAGTGCCGGTGATGGTGGCCGGAACGGCGATGGTGGCGATCAAGTGCATCAGCGTGCTGTTGTTGTTGGGCGAACTGGGCGTCGATGGCGCGCAGGAGTTTGTCAGCACCAGCGCGCAGGCCTGGGATTCCACCCTGATATTTTTGGCCGGCCTGGTATTGCTGTGCCTGCAAATCAGCTGCGGTTTCGCGGTGATGCGCGGTCGCAACTGGGGCCGTTGGGTCTATGTGGCCTGCCAATGTTTGGTGGTTGGTTATCTGCTGTTGGCGACTATTGGCAGCTTTCTGCCGGAGGTGTTTACCGTCGAAGGTGAAACCAGCGGCCAAATTCTGCACGTGCTGATCCTGCAAAAAATCCCGGACGTCGTCATTCTGGCGTTAATGTTTGTTCCCGCCACCAGCCGCCGTTATTTCGCCGCGCGCAATTGAGATTTTAAGGGCGTAGAGTGATAAACTCTGCGCCCTTAATTATTCACCCCGAACTCAGGGTTATCTTCATGCATTGCGCTTTGTATACGGCGGGCACCTGCCGTTCCTGTCAGTGGCTGGAAAAGCCTTATCCGCAGCAACTGACGGACAAACAGCATCATCTGCAATCACTGCTGGCCGACCGTGACGTCGCACAGTGGCTGGAACCGATCGCCGGTGAGCAGAGCGCATTTCGCAATAAAGCCAAAATGGTGGTCAGTGGCAGCGTAGAGCGTCCGCTACTTGGCATGCTGCATCGCGACGGTACGCCGGTGGATCTGAGTGCCTGCCCGCTGTATCCCGCCAGCTTCTCGCCGATGTTCGATGTGTTGAAAAGCTTTATCGCTCGCGCCGGTCTGACGCCCTACAACGTGGCGCGTAAACGCGGTGAACTGAAGTACCTACTGCTGACTGAAAGTACCCACAGCGGTGGCGTGATGCTGCGTTTTGTACTGCGTTCGGATAGCAAACTTGCTCAGTTACGCGCTGCGCTACCGTGGCTGCAACAGCAGTTGCCGCGGCTCAGGGTGATCTCCGCTAATATTCAGCCGGTGCATATGGCGATTATGGAAGGGGAACGGGAGATCCCGCTGACCGGGCAGCAGGCCCTGGAGGAGCGGTTTAATCAGGTGCCGTTGTATATCCGCCCGCAAAGTTTCTTCCAGACCAATCCGCAGGTGGCCGCCGAACTTTACGCCACTGCTCGCGACTGGGTACGGGCGTTGGCTATCGACAGCATGTGGGATCTGTTCTGTGGTGTGGGTGGGTTTGGCCTGCATTGCGCCCAGCCGGAAACACGGCTGACCGGCATTGAGATCAGTGCCGAGGCGATTGCCTGTGCGCGCCAGTCGGCAGAAACCCTGGGTCTGCAACACGTTGATTTTAAGGCGCTGGATTCTACTCAGTTCGCTACCGCTGAAGGTAGCGTGCCGCAACTGGTGCTGGTCAATCCGCCGCGTCGTGGCATTGGCAAGGCGCTGTGCGACTATCTGAACCAGATGGCGCCAGGCTACATTCTGTATTCGAGTTGCAACGCCGAGAGCATGGCGAAAGACATTGAGATGTTGCCGGATTACCGCATCGAGCGCGTGCAGCTGTTTGATATGTTCCCGCACACCGCCCATTACGAAGTGCTGACGCTGCTGGTTCGTAATTAAAGGTTATAAGTCATCCAGATTGACCTTAATGCGTTTAGGCACAGGTATCTCGGGTTTAAAGAAAACTTTGCCATCACACTCAGGGCGTGGCATCCCACGCCCTGAATAGCGCTTACTGCGGGAACCACTTGTCGTTAATGGCTTTGTAGGTGCCGTCGGCCTTGATGGCGTCCAGCGCGCTATTGAGCTTGGTCAGCAGCGCCTGATTGTCTGGTCGTACCGCAATGCCCAGTCCGGTACCAAAGTATTGTGCATCGGTAACGTGTTCGCCGACCGGGGCCAACTGAGGGTTGTTCTTCAGCCACTCATTCACCACCGCAGTGTCACCGAAGACCCCGTCAATGCGGCCATTTTTCAGTTCGAGAATGGCGTTCTGATAGCTGTCGTAAGAGACGGTGTTAATCTCCGGATGCTTGTCCTGCATGTATTTTTGGTGAGTGGTGCCGTTCTCCATGCCGACCTTTTTCCCTTTCAGATCCGCCAGCGAGCTGAACTTACCTTTCTCGGCAATCACAATCGCCGAGTTGGCGTAATAGGGTTGGGTGAAGGAAACTTGCTTGCTGCGCTCGGGCGTGATGTCCATTCCGGAAATCACGGCATCGTATTTCTTGAATTTCAGCGCGGCGATCAGGCTGTCGAACGCCTGGTTGGTGAAGGTACATTCGGCCTTCATTTGTTTGCACAACGCGTTGGCCAGATCGATATCGAAGCCCACGATCTTGTTATTGGCATCCAGCGACTCGAACGGCGGATAGGTGGCGGAAGAGGCGAAGCGAATGGTCTCGGCTGCGCTGGCGTTGAAGGCGATGCCCGCTAATACCGTGGCGGCCAGTAATAGTTTTTTCATGCTTAAAACTCCTGTCTGCAAGTCTGCGTGTTTTTATCTCGTCACCGCTTGATTTTACTGACAATAACCCAGATTTTTTGGCGGCTGTTGCTCGGTGTTAACCCTGCCAGTTAATGAATTAATATGCAATATAAATGATTAAAAATTTGCATTGGGCATAAAAAAGCCCCACACGAGGGCAGGGCTTTGAGAGCGTGGGTCAATTCACTCAGTTGCGGCGTTCGAAAGCCAGCGCCCGGCGTTCCACCAGGCGCATCAGCAGCGTCAGCAGACCGTTGACGCACAGATATACCAGCCCGGCGGCACCAAACACCATCACGTCGTAGGTACGGCCATACATCAGTTGGCTGTAGCCCATCACTTCCATCAGGGTGATGGTGTAGGCCAGCGAGGTACTTTTGAACACCAGCACCACTTCGTTGGAGTAAGACGACAGCGCACGCTTAAAGGCGAACGGCAGCAGGATACGCAACGACTGCGCGCGTGACATGCCGAGCGCTTCGCAAGACTGCCACTGACCGGCCGGGATCGCCCGCACGGCACCGTAGAACAGTTGGGTGGTGTAAGCCGCACTGTTCAGCGCCAATGCGATCATCGCACACAGCCACGGCTGCGACAGTAAATCCCACAGCCAGGGATATTCGCGGATCGCCGGGAACTGGCCAGGGCCGTAGTAGATCAGGAAGATCTGCACCAGCAGCGGTGTACCGGTGAACAGGGTGATGTAGATTTTCACCAACGGCGTCAGGATCGGCGTTTTCAGCGTCAGGATCACCGTCAGCACCAGTGACAGCACCAGTGCCACGATCAGGGCGGTAATGGTCAGCGTCAGGCTGGTGTGCAGCCCTTTGAGAATTTCAGGCAAGAACTCAAACATCAGGATGGCCCCCGCTCAAAACGCGTGGTGCGCAGTTCGATGCGTTTAATGATGTACTGGCTGAACAGGGTGACCACCAGGTAAATCGCCGCCGCAATCACATACCAGGTAAATGGCTCCTGGGTGCGGGTAGCGATGCTTTTGGTTTGCAGCATCAGATCGTTAACGCTGATCAGTGACACCAGCGCGGTATCCTTCAGCAACACCAGCCACTGGTTACCCAGGCCGGGTAGGGCATGACGCCACATCTGCGGCATGATCAGGCGAAAGAAAATCGCCGTGGTGCTCATCCCCAACGCCTGACCGGATTCCCACTGTCCCTGCGGTACGGCCTTCAGCGCGCCGCGCAGTGTTTGCGAGGCATAGGCAGAATAGAGCAGGGCGAGGGCAATTACGCCGCACAGGAACGGGCTGACTTCGAAGTTATCAATCGCCAGTTGGACCGGCAGTTGGAACAGTCCAAGGTTCAGGGTGAAGCCATCGGACAGCATCAGCAACAGCTGCGACGAGCCGAAATAGATGAACAGTACCACCAGAATTTCCGGCAGGCCGCGCAGCAGGGTGACCCATGCGGTGCCGAGCCAGCTAACCACTTTCCAGCGTGATGACTCCCAGACGGCAAACAGCATCGCCAGGATCAGCCCAAGGATAAGGGCGCAAACGGCAAGGCCGACGGTCATCCCGGCGGCGCTTGCTAAAGGTTGAATTTCATTCATCGGAGTTGATTACTGCTGGAACCATTTTTTGTAGATGGTTTGGTAAGTCCCATCCTGTTTGATCTTGTCCAGAGCGGCGTTGAACTTGCCCTGCAGATCGGTATTTTTCTGGCGAACGGCAATGCCCAACCCGGTACCGAAGTAGTCTTTATCGGTCACCTTATCGCCCACGGCGGCCAGTGCCGCATTTTGTTTCAGCCATTCGTTGACCACCGCAGTGTCACCAAATACCGCATCAACGCGGCCATTTTTCAGATCCAGAATGGCGTTCTGATAGCTGTCATAAGGCACGGTGGTGATTTCCGGGTGCTTGTCGGTCAGGTATTTCTGATGGGTGGTGCCGTTCTGCACGCCCACTTTCTTGCCTTTCAGCGCAGCGACGTCAGCCACTTTGCCTTTCTGGGCGACAAACAGGGCGGAGTTGTCGTAATACGGCTTGGTAAACAGCACCTGTTTTTCACGCTCAGGCGTGATGTCCATACCGGCCATCACCGCGTCGAAACGCTTGAACTTCAGGCTTGGGATCAGGCTGTCGAAGGCCTGGTTGGTAAAGGTGCACTCGGCCTGGATCTCTTTACATAGCGCATTGGCCAGATCGACATCAAAGCCCTGGATCTTGTTGCTGGCGTCAATAAATTCAAATGGAGGATAAGAAGCTTCGGTAGCGAAACGGATAGTTTCGGCTGCGGAGGCGGAAACGCTGATGCCAGCCAGAACGGCGGCGATTATTAGTTTTTTCATCGCAAACTCCCCAAATTACAGCAAGTAGAATTGTTAGTGTGATAAGTAATTGGCAAACTCGGTGGTCTGTGGATGCTTGAAGTGACTGGCATCGCCCTGTTCCACGACGTGGCCGTTTTCCATGTACACCACGCGGCTGGCGGTTTTGCGCGCCACTTCCACTTCGTGGGTCACGATCACCTGGGTGATGCCGGTGCCGGCCAACTCGCGAATGATGCTGACGATTTGGGCGGTAATTTCAGGATCCAGCGCGGCGGTCGGTTCATCAAACAACAACACCTGCGGTTCCATCATCAACGCCCGGGCAATGGCGACGCGTTGTTGCTGGCCACCGGAAAGGTGCAGTGGGAAACGATCGGCAAAGTCGGTCAGGCGCAGGCGCTTCAGCAGCTTGTCGGCACGCTCCATCGCCTGAGCCTTGGTCAGGCCCAGTACGCGACACGGCGCTTCGATCAGGTTTTGCACCACGGTGAGGTGAGGCCAGAGGTTATATTGCTGGAAGACCATGCCGACATTCTGACGCAGCTCGCGAATGGCTTTTTCGCCCGGGGCCTGTTTGAAGTCGAATTGATTACCGGCAATCCGCAATTGGCCTGAACGTGGCATTTCCAGCAGATTTAACACCCGTAGCAATGAGCTTTTCCCCGCGCCGCTAGGACCCAGCAGCACTAAGGTTTCCCCTGCTGGGCAATCCAGCGTGATGTCAAACAGCGCCTGATGTGCGCCGTAATAGCAGTTGATACCGTTAAGTTGAATGCTCATGCGCCAAAATTGAATAGATATTGATGCCGCGAATGTTAACTTCCACAGAATACTTATGCAATCTTTGTGCGTTAAAATTTATTACTGCGCGGCAGAATAGTAAAAGAATAGCACAAGATACCGCGACTCAGGTTCGAAGGGGGGATTTGTCGTGCATGCTGTGAGGTAGGTAGCGAAATTTCTTAAAGTGAACAAATGTTGAGCGCGATCAGGGCATTTTTCTAACCACCGGCACCGTGGGGCACCGGTGGTTGAGTTGGCTTACTGGTTTTCCAACACCTGGCGCAGCGTACCGCTGGCGGCGTGTGGCGGCACGTTCAGATAGCGGATGTCGTCGACCACCCAACAGGTGCCCTCACGTACCATCAACACTTCATCCTGCCAGTTGACTGCGCTGCCGCCGTCTTTCTGGTAGCTGAGCTGAACGCGCAGCGGAATATTTTTGGCATCGGTATTAGGAATGGTCGAGGCGCTGGCGACGCTTGCGCTGGTTGGCCCCTGAGCGTTGCCGGTGAACAGATCGCCGGTAACCTGATGCTTGCCTGGGTTCTGATTGGCCGTCACCAGATCCTGGTACAACACTTTACTCAGGTAAGGCTGCAGTTGCGCCAGGCGGTTGCTGTCCGGCAGGGTGGTGCCGGCACCTTGTTGCAGCCGTAGATCGTAAAATTTCTGTGCGACCGTATCCGGGCCGCCTTCCACACAACCGCCGGTACGGGTGCCGATATCCTTGAATGCCGGTTCAACGGTGGTGCAGGCACTCAGTAACAGCGCTAAGGGAAAAACAGCCGCAATCGTTCTTGTTTTCATCTCATTACCTTATGTGAAAGTCTCTACCATGAAGACCACTAGCCTACAGTATAAATGCGATTTCGGGCCTTGCATTCGTACTGCGTGCCATTTCATAACAGAACATAATGGCAAATCAATGGTCAGATAAATGAGATGAATCAATCAAGCAAGGAGTTTTGATGCAGCTTTCAACCACCCCGACCCTGGAAGGGTTTACCATTACCGAGTACTGCGGCGTTGTTACCGGCGAGGCCATTTTGGGCGCCAATATTTTCCGTGATTTCTTCGCCGGCGTGCGTGATATCGTGGGCGGCCGTTCCGGCGCTTATGAGAAAGAGCTGCGTAAAGCGCGCCTGATCGCCTTCCAGGAGCTGGAAGAGCAGGCACAAGAATTGGGTGCCAATGCGGTGGTCGGTATTGATATTGATTACGAAACCGTGGGTAAAGACAGCAGCATGCTGATGGTGACTGTCAGCGGCACCGCTGTGAAAGTCAGCCGTTAATCCTCTCTCTCACGCCCCGGCTATTGCCGGGGCGTCATATCTTTAATCGGCCCTACGGGATTCAATTTTTAATGGCCGGTGTTCCTGCGGCTTGGCTGCGGGTACCGGGCGATGCTCTGTGCGCACCTGCTGCTGATGGAACGGGTTCCGCGGGGTATCCGACCGTTGCTGTATCGGCTGCGGGCGGGAAACCGGGGCTACGGGCGCGCTGCGAACCACCGGTTTAGTGACTGCGGGTCGAGCGACTTGCTGTGCGGCATGAGGCGCGGTTGTGTGCTGTTGAGTTGGCCGATTTTGTGTTTGCTGAACCGGCGCCGCTGATTTTCGCGTTTGCTGCGGTACCGTTGCGGGTGCCGTAGAGTTGAATTTCGGCAGGGTCATCTGTGGCTGAGTATGGGCCGAGGGGGTCACTGCACGGGGCGTGGCTGTCGTTCCCGTATGGGTAAAGTTCGGTGCAGCTATTGGTTGGCGCGTATTAACCGCGGCTGCCTGTTGGGCAAAGTGAGGTTGCTGCATCGTGTTAACGTTCGGAGCCGGACGGGCCGTCGGTGCGGCAATACGTGGCGCCTGAACCACCGGCGTGTTGCGGTAATTATTCACTGTGTTGCTGCGGTTCACGTTATTATATTGATTGATATTGGTGACGCGGTTAATCACCGTGGTGGAATGCGAGACATAGGGCGCATTGTTGTAGACCACCGGTTGACGCCGATTATTCCAGTGCACGTCCCAGCTATGCCAGTCGTCATGATGATTCTCATTAATTAATGCACCGACCACGATACCGACACCAAAGCTGATCACCCCTGCCGCCACCATATCGCCGCTGCTATAGCCGGGAGCACTTTGATATTGGTAGCTCGGATAGGCCGGCACCGGTTCGCCATAGGCCACCCAGGGATCGTAACGCGGTACGTAAACCACATCCGGCTGGCTGGGCTCAATCACAATGGTTTGCGCCGGAGCGACGACCACACTTTGCGGGTAGGGCTGTTGCTCAACATATTGCGTGGCCGGGGTGACGATCACCCTTTGCTGCGGTGAGGTTTTCAGCGTGCCTTGGGTGGCGGCGCGTTGACGCATCACCTGAATAGCGTTCATCACGTCGCTGGGATCGTTGAGATAAGCATCGCCCAGCGCGGTGGTCCAGGGGATATTTTTCGCCATCTGGTCCAGCACATCAGGAAATTGCACTAATCCACGTACGCTCGGGTCCCAGGGCTGAGCGTCGGCGGCCGTGGCGAGCGCCGCCGGTTGCAGGCCACGGTTTTGTGCCAGCCAGCTATCCGCCGTGCTGATTTGGTCGGGATACCCGGCCCCCGCTAACACCTGCGCTAACAATTTGTCAGGAAAAAGCGCCACCGGGCTAACCAACTGGTACAGTTGATCGGCGCTCAACGGCGTATAGGCCGGCGCTACTGCGGGAGATGTAGCTGCCGCCGGAGATGTGGCGGCGGTAGCTGGGGGGGCCCCCATCGCGTTGGCCACGGTCTTTTGGTCACAGCCGCTGAGCGGCAGCATGGCGACGCAGATCAGCCATGCGAGACGGTTTGGCTTGAACATGGGTGACTCACTTTTATCAGCGCAGGTAATATGATTAGCCTAACAGCTGAAGTGCAATCTGCCAGTCCAGCGCAACACTCGCTTGCATATCAGGCTGATCTGTCATCATTAATTGAATAACTTGATTATTAGATACAGGTTAATCAATCCGGGTTACAAATTGGGCAACCTAAATCGCAGGAGGGAATCGTGAAAATTTGGCCAGGGATATTTGCCGCCGCGCTGCTCGCAGGCTGCCAAAGCGTGCCGCAGGACACCATCGTCGATCATGGTGGCTACCAGCTAGAAACCCTGCATCAGGCGCAGGGCGCAGACCAACGCATTCGTTTTTTGGTGATGCATTACACCGCCGAAGATTTCCACTCCTCATTGAAAACCCTGACGGATGAACACGTCAGCGCGCATTATCTGTTACCGGCGCACCCGCCACTGGCGCAGGGCAAACCGGTGGCTTTCCAACTGGTGCCGGAAGCGTTGCGCGCATGGCATGCCGGGGCCAGCAGTTGGCGCGGCAGAACCAACCTGAATGACACCTCTATTGGTATTGAAATCGTTAATCGTGGGTTCAACCGTACCCTGTTGTTTACCCACTGGCAGCCGTATACGCCACAGCAAATTGCTCTGTTGATCCCGCTGAGCCGCGATATTATCAAACGCTATGGTATTCAGCCGACGGACGTAGTCGGGCACAGCGATATTGCGCCGCAGCGCAAGCAGGATCCCGGCCCGTTATTCCCCTGGCAGCAACTGGCGCAGGCGGGGATAGGTGCCTGGCCGGATGAGGCGCAGGTGCAGAAACTCTTGGCCGGGCAGGATAAGCATGCCGAAGTGCCGTTGGCGCCGCTGATGGCAAAGCTGGCGAGTTACGGTTACGGGATTGATGCTCAGTGGGATGTCCGGCAGCAGAAAAACGTGCTGGCGGCGTTTCAGATGCATTTCCGGCCCAGCGATTATCGCGGTGAGCCGGATGCCGAGAGTGAGGCCATTGTCGACGCGCTGCTGCTGAAGTACGGTGCAGCCCGTTAATTACAGGCCGTGCAGTTTACCGTGATCTTTCAGCCAGCGGGCGGTGCGCGAAATGCCTTCGTCCAACGAAATAATCGGTCGGTAGTCCAGCTCTTGCTGGGCGCGGGTGGTGTCCAGCGTCAGATCAAAATTGAGCTTGGCGACGCCATAATGAGTCAGCACTGGCTCTTTTTCACTTTTGCTGCCGAGCTTTTCCATGCCACGCGCCATCATGTCGAGCATCGGGTAGGGTACCGAACGGATCCGGCACTTCATGCCCAGTTCGTCGATCAACTGCTGCACCACGCTATGTAACTGACGTGGTTGCTGGTTGGTGATGTTATAGGCGCGGCCTGATGGGGTATTCTCTTTCTGGGTTGCCAACCACATGGCGTGCACGGCGTTTTCCAGATAGGTCATGTCCACCAGTGCAGCGCCGCCGCGTGGCAGCAGCAGGTTGCCGTAGCGTTTGATCATCTGCAGCAAACGCGGCAGCATCACCTTGTCGTGCGGTCCGAATAACCCCTGCGGGCGCAGGATGGTGAAGTGGGTCTGCGGGTTGGACAGCGCCAACTGCTGGATCACGTGCTCACCGGCGGCCTTGCTGCGCGCAAACTCGTTGGCATAGCGCGCAGGCCGGAAGTCTTCGGTAACGTTGCGATGGTGATGATAGTCGAAGTAAACCGCCGGCGAAGAGATATGGATAAACTGCGCAACACCGTAGGCCGCCGCCCATTCGCCCAGGCGACGGGTGGCGCGTACGTTGGCCAGTTCAAATGCTTCTTCGGTGCCCCAGGGGGAGGTGAAACTGGAGCAGTGCCACAGCACGTCCACATCGGCCAGCATGGCTTTGGCCTGCGATGAGATCAGGTTGGTAAGATCGGCATGAATGAATTCCGCACCCATTTTTTCCAGCAGGCTGCCCATGGCCTGGTTGCGACCGGTCGCGCGCACTTTTATGCCCTGACGGCGCAGATATTCAACGGCGTTACGGCCTAACCCACTGGTTGCACCGGTGACCAATACCTTCATAACGAACTCTATTCTCACCAAAAATCAGAATGCTGACGGCCTTCAGCGGCATGCCAGCAAATAAGATGCCATTCTTTCGTTATTTCGTGCTCTATGCAATCAGAAAGGCCCTAACCGCAGCAGCAAACTGTGCGGTTGATCGACAATTGAACACTATACCCGTCATCTTTCAAGCCGCAGCGTTGTTACCTGCACTCAGTTATGTGGCCCGTCCATGGGCCACCCCCCTTTGGGGCCGCTGCTAGCAGCGTTCAAATCTGCTCCCGGCAGATTTGTCACCCCAGTTACTTACTCAAGTAAGCGCCTGGGGATGAGCGAGCTGGGCGCCTAGCTGCAACTTGAAAGCTATAGGGTATGGTATGGCTAAGGGTGATTGCGCGGATGCTCTTCGGCCAGTTTGGCAATGCGGCGTGCCATACCGCGAAAAATAATCAGATGAGCGGGCATCATGGCGAACCAATACAGCAGCCCACTGAA
>OOIW01000061.1_pt1 | contig 15628 bp, 14 predicted proteins | sample 1691751 | NCBI WGS metagenome assembly OOIW01 (sample SAMN05831949, study PRJEB22555) | human gut metagenome | isolation source: Skin biopsy | host: Homo sapiens
CGCGGTGCCTCTTGTCGGCATCCCTTTCGCGATTTGGATTTATTTACTGGGGGAAAACCTGTGGCCCATTACTAGCTGGATAGTCTTGTATCTTTGCTGTGCCGTGGCTATCAGAGTATGGCACCGCAGCTATAAAAATGAAGCCAAGAAAAAAGACGCAGAGGCTATTCTCCGCCGCTGGCTACCGCACATTAATAAAGTCGCTTTCGTTCATGGCTTAGGTATTTCCTCATTATATGTAATCACACCGCAGACCGGGAATTTTGACTTCTTCTTATTATTGAACATCAGCATAGCGGCTATCGTCGCGGCAAATGCAACACATCTGACGCCAATCATTAGCACCTTTACCCTGTTTTTCTTTTCCTGCTGGGGCATGCTGAATATTGGTATCATCTGGCGCTTAAACGATGTCATGTTTATTGTGTTGATGCTTAATCTGCTTTATGGGTTCGCTATCTACCGCCACGCGTTGAGCTCTCATAAATTCTTCATCCAGCAAGCCCGCCTCGAAGAGAACAGCTCCCGCCTTGCAGAGCAATTTAGGCAGGCCAAAGAAGAAGCAGAACAGGCCCTACTGGATAAAAACCAATTTCTTACCACCGCCAGCCATGACTTACGCCAACCGGTGCATGCCATGGGTTTTTTGATCGAAGCCATCATCCATAAAAACCGCGATACCACGCTCACCCCGCAACTCATGGATCTGCAGCAAAGCGTGCGCTCCGTGCACCTGATGTTTAATTCTTTACTCGATCTCAGCAAGATTGAATCCGGCAATGTCAGCACCGCCTCCACCCACGTGGATATTGGAACGGTGCTCGATTCGGTAATTACCCTGTTTCGTGAAGAAGCGAATAGCCGGAAATTATCACTGCGGACCTGGCGGCCAAAGCGACGAATCCTCGTGGTGGGCGATCAATTACTCATCAGGCAATCACTGATTAACCTGATCCAAAATGCGCTGCGTTACACACCCAAAGGCGGCGTATTGATAGCGATCCGCCCGCAGAGGGGGGAATGTCTGTTCGAGGTATGGGACACCGGCGTTGGTATTGCCGACGACGAAAAAGGCAAAGTCTTTTCCCCCTATTATCGTCCCGAACTGGCGTGGAAAATTGATAGCGCCGGCCATGGATTGGGGTTGGCGGTAGTGGCACGCTGCGCCAAATTGATGAAGGTGAAATACGGCATGCACTCCGTTGAGGGTAAAGGATCCCGTTTCTGGATGCGCTTTGCCCTGTACACCGGGGAAGACAAAACACCCGAAGTCGCAAGCACCTACTCAAATATCATCACCCCTGCTCGCTATGCACCGCTATACGGTTCCTGCCTGGTGGTGGACGATGATCCGCTGGTGACTTCTGCCTGGTCGAGTTTGATGAGCACCTGGGGCCTGACCGTGCGCTGCGCCGCTTCCGCAAAGGAGGCTTTTGCCATTATCGATGAAGGCTTTCGCCCTTTCGCCGTACTCTGCGATCAACGGCTTCGCTCTGGCGAGAGCGGCTTCGATATCTTGAAAGCCCTGTTTGACCGCCTGCCGGATACCAGCGGTGCCATGGTCAGCGGTGAATTTAACTCACCCACTTTGCAACAGGCCGAGCAGGAGGGCTATCTGGTATTAAGAAAGCCGTTGGAACCCGCAAAACTCTATGTGTTGCTGTCGCAGTGGGCATCCTGTTAGTGGTGAGGCTTTAAACCAGTGAACCCGCACCGGAATTCCGTTTCCGTATGGGTCAGATTTCAGGGGGAAATCCCTTTTAGATCTCAAGCCCGCGCATCAGGCCTTCGAGGTTTCGTTCACCGTCGCGGGTCTGGGCACCCGCCTTAAGCCCACCGCGAATGAGTTTTTCTGCTGCCGGGCGTTCAAACAGCCCTGCCCAGGCATCGTGTTCGCGATAAAAACCTTCCCGCAGATCTGGCGCGGGCATCGCCTTCTTGGCTGCCGCAATCACCCCTTCGGGCAAGGCCGCGATGTTTCGCGCCAACCGATCGACGAAGTGCTCAAGTTCGGCGGCAGGCAATGCGCGATTAATCCACCCATAGCGTTCCGCCGTGGCCGCATCGATAAGCTCGGCACCAAGCACCACTTCAAGAGCACGACCGCGCGTCATCCGGCTGGTCAGATACTGGGTAGCCCCGCCGCCGGGGGTGATACCCATCAGCGCTTCACATTGGGCGAGTCCCGCCAGCCCTTCTGCGGCAAACGCCATATCGGCCGCCGCCACAAATTCGGCACCACCGCCGCGTGCCAGCCCGGCCAGCTTGACGATCGTGACCTGTGGCTGCGCGCGCAGAAGCTCACCGAACGCCTGAAACGGATTAAGCCCTTCAGGAGCATCACGTGCAAGCTCATCGAAAGCCTGGGGTTCATCAATTAAGGTCATGTCGACATGAGCAATAAAAAATTCGGGATTCGCGCTTTGGAATACCAGCACTCGCGTGTTCGGATCGTCACGAACAGCAACAAGAAAGCGGCTAAGCTCCGACATTAAGGGCACATCAAGAACATTTACCGGCGGATTGTCGATGGTAATCGTCGACACGCCAGCGTCATGGGAAATACTCAGCCTGCCGAAATCTGTATCAGTCATGTCAATTTCCTGGGTGGTTTGCGGGACATTGGCACCGGGTTTGGGTGCTGCTCACTGCATGGTATACTTTGCATACCTAGGGTCAATTACGCACTTTAAGCATCCCAGGGATGCTGGAGGATACCGATGAACCAGACCGATCCGATTTACCGCGCTGACTGCCCAAGCAGAATCATTCTCGATCAGATCGCGGATAAATGGTCAATGATGGTGTTGGAGGTGCTTCGCGAGCCACGGCGCTTCAATGCCATCAAGCGTCGCCTCGATGGCGTCACTCAACGCGTACTGACCCAGACACTGCGCAAGCTTGAGCGCAACGGCATGGTAAAACGCAGGGTGTTGGATGGCCGAGTGCTGGGCGTCGAGTATTCACTGACGCCGCTCGGCGAGTCGTTGCAGGGGCCGTTCTCAATTTTATTTGATTGGACGCTGGGAAATATGGAGTCGATACAGGACAGTCAACGCAGATATGATGAGCAAAACCAACAGGGTGAAAATTGAGGCTGACAGCCTCAATTTCCTGCGCGATGAATGGCTGCGTACATCCAATAATCTCGGGCCTGCCCGCGCACGCGACGGTATTGCCTTATCAAGCCTTCGCGTTGCATGCCCACCCGCTCCAGAACGGCAATGGACAATATATTGCTATCAAGGACAGTAGCCTGCACACGCTGAAGGCCCAGAACAGTGTGCGCCCAATAAATAACGGCACTCGCCGCCTCAGTCGCCAAACCCCGGCCACAATGGCGCGGGTCAAGATCGTAGGCAATTTCAGCCCGGCCATGATCGCGGGATATTTCGTTCAACCCCACCGTGCCGAGCAAACTGTCACTCGAATCTACAATGGCCCAACGAAGAGAATCTCTGCCTTTGGCATAGTCAGCAACCAGCTTTTCGAGGTTGGTAGGGCCAACATCCCCCCAACTGGTATGTTCAATGACGCCTGGCTCGCTCAAATATGCCGACCACGCATCAACATCATTTGGTCCCAGCGGCCTTAAAGACGCGTAAAGCTCGTCGGGTAGCGGTATTCGTATTGGCAATGTCGTCATAGCACCTCCGGCGAATCCTTCAAAACCTGGCGGTCGAGCTAACCACCTTTGCAGAAATATAACGTACTGTAATTTAGGCGCGATTACGAGGAAACGGGTTCTGTTCGAGATCGTGGAATCGAGGCCATCATCAGGATAATGGCAGGGACAACCACCACGCCGGCTGACAACATGGCACCTTTAAAACCAGCTACACTCAACGCCTCCCCGCCAATAATCACACCCAGACCAATCGCGCTGTTCAACACCGCCGTATGGATCGCAGTTGCCGGTACTGTATGATCTCCTGCAATCCTCAATACCCAGGTCTGCAGACCGGTAAACAAAGCGGAAATAGCCACGCCCCAAATCACCAGTAAGATCACTACGGCCACGATCCCCATTGGCGGGCCGTAGATGCCTAAAGTCACCAAGGCCAGCGCCATCGCAATCAACGCCACCAGAATGAAAACCTTCAAGTAGCGATCGATAAAGAGTGCACTTAGCAAGTTACCCAGGAAACCGGCTGCCCCAAAGGCAAACAACAAGGCAGCAATCAAGTACGACGTCATGCCCGGTACCTGGCCAATAAAGGGTTCGACAAAGGTATAGGCACCAAAATGCGCGGCCGCCGTCAGTCCGGTAATGACGTACGTAATCAAGAGATCCTTACGGCGCAGTACCACCGCGAACCCGACACCTTTGGCTAGAGAATGAATGTGCATAGCAGGTAGCACCAACGCCATAGCACCGGCACTGGCGACACACAGCAGGGCCAGGCATACAAAGGCCGTGCGCCAGCCATCGTATTGGCCAACCAGGTTGATCAGCGGGACGCCCATAACCGTAGCAATGGTGATGCCCCCTAAAACAATCGAGGTGGCAAGCCCCATTCGGTGTGTCGGCACAATATGCGCGGCAGTGGCAGCCACGATGGCCCAGAACACGCCATGGGCCAATGCACCGACGGCGCGGGCAGCGAGCAGCATAGAGAATTCGGGGGATAACGCCGCCAGACCGTTAGAGACGGCCAGTATCAACATCAATGCGATCAACAGTGCCTTGCGCGGGATCAAACGGTTTAACCCGTTTGATAATAGACCACTGGCAGCACCGATCCATGCATATAACGTCACGGTTAGCCCGATGGTTGAGGGGGTTTGAGCAAGGTCGTTTGATAGCTGCGATAACAAGCCAATGGGAGCGAATTCGGAGGTCACCATAGTGAACGAAGCCACACACAACACACTGACCGCACACCATATCCGCAAAGCTGAGTTGGGCATCTGTCCATTCCTGTTTATGGCTGAGCCATCGTGAGCCCCCCTGCGGAGATACCCTGACTCGTAGCGGCTACCATGCCACAAAAAAGTGGTGCTTGGCGATGCCAAATATTGCCAGGCGGTGCCGGAAAAAAGACAAAAAAAAGCCCGCTTTATGCGGGCTTGGGTAGATTCTTTGCTAGTTGCTGTCGAGCGTCAAATCATTCCCACTCAATGGCAAATAAACAGAAATAACACTTACACAACAACAGGTTAAAAACAATTTACTATCAAATGCCATTAAAAATACCATACAAAGAAAAAGCACATCAGAGCATGAGCAGCATCGTAGCGGACTGTCAAAGAACCCCGAGCTTTAAGGGCTGCGTTGTACTGTTTCCAGTTGGTAGCTCGATAGCGGGACTTGCGGGGCTGACTCATGCAGCAAGCCTACCGCTTTAAAGGCAACGATTTATGCAATAACGCCTTTTTGAGAAGGATCTAATTGCCAATGTCCTATGCTACATTTGATTCAAATTGTAAAATAATGGAATAGGTGCAGCATGAGTTTCTTCGATAAATTCAGCGCGGACAAGTTGAAAGATGCGGCTGCAGTTGCCCAAAAGAAGCTTGGTGACGCAGCGGCCAAAGGCGCAGAGGCGGCAACCGCCGCGTCACAAATGGTCAAAGACTTCGATTATCAAGAAGCGCAAGCAACTGCTAAGCGGACTGCGTCAAACATAGCGGACCAGGCGGGCAAAGCTACAACGAAGGCTATCGATACAGTCATGGAACATGACTATGCGGGCACCCGTGACTATCTTGCAGATCAGGCCGTCAAGGCGAGCGATGGCGTTGTGAACATGAAAGACAGTGCCGTCGATGCCGTACAGAATTTCGACCTGAACGAAACAACAGAAGCCGCTATAAAATTTTCCAAGCAATCAGCAAGCAAGCTCAACCGCATGTTCCGCGATACGCTAGAACTGGATAAGACCACGTTCGACATGGTCAACGACGTTAAAAAGCGTCTACCTACCCCAGCAAGCTCCGTGGACGACATCTACGAGCAATGCCGCAAAGAATCAATTCGACGCGCGATCGCTGCTTTTATGCTAGGAGGCATCCTAGATGAAAAAAGTGCTGCTAAATATGGCAAGCTGACTGACGATTACGATACCTATCGACACGATAAACATGGCACGTTTGGTGACTACTCCCATGCAAAGCCCTCTGATAAAACGCCGAACGGCACGGTTTTCCGGAATGACTACAACCCGGATGAACCTTTGGTCTATGAACGAGATAAGGCTACTATTGTCTCGGTCGATCACATCACCTCAAGAAAAGAAATCTTCTCTTCTCAGCTGTTGAAAATGGGCCTGACCGATGAACAGTTGGGTAAGGTCGTGAACGACCCCGGCAATCTGAAGTACATGCACCGAAGCATCAACAGCCAAAAGGGTGAGGCTGACCTGTATGACTGGCTGTCCGCAAATTCCAAGCCACATCCTACCGATGACGGTAAGTTGATCGTGACGATCAAGGGATCAGGTAAAGAGCATGTCATCGACAAAAAGGCGGTCGATAAAATTTATGCAGAGAGCAAGCAGGTTATCCGCTCTGCAAAAATCCAAGCAGTTAAAGAGATCGGTACCACTGTTGCCCTCACTGGCGCGACCATGGCCGCACAACAGGTCGTGGGCCTGATTGTGGTGGAGACCATTGACGTGTTCCTGGACGAACTGAAACGCATGAAGTTTGTCTCCGAAGAAGGAATTGTTGAGGAGATGAAGCTCAGCAAGAATCGCCTGAGCGCTGAACTCGCCAAGCGTTTTGAAGAACGTCAAATTTGGTCGCGTGCGAAATCGCTGGGCATCGAGGCTGGCGTAGCAGGCGCCTTGAGCGTGATACCTCAGATTCTCATTTCTTTGGTATTGAAGATGCCTTCATTTGTCTATGCGCTGATTCGTGAGAGCACCCTCAGCGTTGTGCGTGCAATCCGTATCGTTACCAGCAATGAGCCAGACAAACTGGTGGCCTTGCAAGTCGTGATTATGGGTGCGGCATCGGCTGTTGCCGGCATTTACGCCCAACGGGTTATTAGCCAAGGCATTGCCGCAGTGCCATTACTGAATAAATTCAACTCGCAAGTCTCCTCGGTCCTGTCAGGGGTGATTGTCACCGCTGTCCCCTTGGCCGCGATTTACACGTTCGAGCAAAACAAATCAAAGTTGGTGCTAAAATTGGCCGGTCCCAAATAGCAGAAAGCCACTATGCAAAACAAAAAGGCCCGCCAAAACAACTGGCGGGCCTTTTTGTAATCTGAGAGCTCTATGCTGCGGGCATGATGAGTTTGAATATGCCAGCCTCAAGCTGCGCAGGTTCGGATTGGCTCATTCGCAGACATTCGTCTGCGAATGAGCCAATCCGATAGAGTTCGAGAGACGTAATCCTGTGCCGTCCAGGAAAGGCTCGTCGATTCATTTCCTGGATGATTTCTGACTTCACGCGGTTGCTTCATCACTTTCACTAAAAGACTGCTCGTCGGCAAAGAGCAGACATTCATGTTGCAGAGGCGATGGGCTGCAAACGTTGCAGAACAGTCAGTGCTTTCCACTTACAGAACAGCAGGACACAGCACAAATTGTCCCCAATTTGCAGGCTTCTGACAAATACCATGCCAGTCACTGGATGTGCTCTTGGCATCAGCGTTACCCAACTTGTGACACCTGACTCGATGCCATAAAAAATGCCATTGATAACGCAAAAAACATCATCAATGGCACGTTAAATATTATTTAAATCAGGTAGTTATAAAAAACTCTCACTCCCACTCAATCATGTACAGCACCTGATAACCCTTGCCATGTAAGACTCTCAACTGGCCGCTTAATTCTTATACCGTCATCTATACCGACGGCAGAAAGAAGTGACCTATTTTTGAGCAGTGGCACGACAGGAATCAATAGCAGCATTCAATTCTTTTTCGTACCCGACACGCTGGTGGCGTTCTGCTCTCAGCGCCTGCATCTGCTTATCAATGGGGGAACCGATCGGCAACCGGTCAACTGCGAAGGCTGGCGCATCGATTGCACCAGGATCACATGGTACCTGCACCAGCACTTTCACTTCAACATAAACAGGCTCGGGGATCACAGCTCGTTCAGCGCAACCTGTCAGGCCGACGGCCAGCATTATCATCAGCCATTTCATTTCGCACGCTCCCGCGCCAGCTCAGCGTCGAATGCTGAAGATGCAGCGGTGCAAACGTCCGGGCTATTTATGCGCTCAGCCAGTACATCGTTGGCTTTTCCGTAATCATCCTTTGCTGATGCTCTGGCAGCGGCTACGGCATCCTTAGCAGCCTTCTCCCGAGCAACTCCCTCCAGTTGAAGCGCAGTGAATGCAGCGTTCTGCGAATGAATGGTGGCATTGGCCTGGCGCTTCAGGTTGCCGCAAGTTGTCAGCTTACTATTCAGGTTATCGATGGTTGGCTGATAATGACGACCGGCCAGCCAGGCACCGAAACCGACAACCGCACTCAGCGCCAGCAGAACGACAACAATGTAGAGGATTGGTTTCACGGCGTTAGGCATAGTTCCTTCTCCTTATTGCGGCGCGTAACAAGACCAGGAAGAACTTTTCCATCAGCATGCACCCAGCGCGGAAACTGATTGCACCCATCGGTGATCCGTCCCTGCCTAAACATCCAGAACATGGTCGACTTCTGCATCGCCGGGCATCCAACGTTAAACGTGATGCTCACCGCTGCATCGAAGGCCCCTTGCCGCAGCTTGTCGCCTGCAGCAAAGCGGGTAACGCACTGCTCAGCCGCCAGGATGTTCTTTTTCCAGTCAGCAGCGATCTGCTGATCTGTTTTGCGCACACCCGGTTTAACGCCATGCGTATTGCCAACGCCATCCGTCCACACATCAGCCGGGCATTTGTACGGATCACGGCGGCAGCCTTCCGCATTACCGATAAGCTCAATACCGGCCTGGCTGGTTTTTACCTCTCCACTTGAAAGAACCAGACCAATGATCACCATCACCGAACACACGGCACCGGCAGCGCCTGTTTTTTTAATTACACTCACGCTTCATTCTCCCCGCCAGGTAATGGCGTATATTGGTCCGCATCGTCCAGCGTTGCGCCGCGCCCGCTTCGCTTGTCCAAGTAGTTCTCATAAAGTGTCGTACGGCGTTCTTCCTGCTTACGTTTTGCCCTAGCATCTATGCGCCCAAGGACGAAAGACAGCACGGATACCAGCACACCGATCGCGCCAAATGCGATGTAAATTAGATCCTGTGTTGTTATCCCGGCGGCAGACGCTATTGCCGCAAGCCAGGCGAAAAACTGCGTCACAATATTTACCGGTTGCTGGTCATTCATTTTCATAGCCCTACCCCTCAGGGGATCACATAAACAAAGCAATTAAACCACATGTGAATTTTATTGACTATTTTATGGCTAAAGATTACCTTTTTGGTGCTTTGACAACGAAAGACAACTGCGCCATAGTGAATTCGCACCAGCAAAATCTGGTGCCGGGATTGGCGTCCTGAATATTACTAATAGGCGCACATGACACGCGCACAGCGTGTTTTTTTGTTTGTGCGATCCAGCCACACCCTCTCAATGGTGGGCTGGGCAGGGGCTTCTTCGGAAGCGCCGGTATCCTATTAGGCCGGTACGCCAACCTTGTCCAGCTCACCACCAGAAGATTGGCGTCTCCGGTGGTGATTATCCACTAATAGGAGAATCACAATGGCTACCCAATTCCCAGCATCTGCACCTGAAATTATCGTCAGCCACGGTCAAGCCGTCACGACAACACGATCTGTTTCGGACTTCTTTGGCAAACGCCATGCAGACGTTATCCGCAGAGTTGAAACCATCGACTGCTCGCCAGAATTCACTGAACGCAATTTTGCGTTGAGTGATTACCAAGACCCTACCGGCCGTACCTTACCTATGTATCAAATTACCAAAAACGGCTTCGTATTCCTGGTAATGGGCTTCACTGGCAAGAAGGCGGCACAGTTCAAGGAAGCGTATATCGCGGAGTTCGACCGGATGGAGAGCGAGCTGGCAAGCCAACGTTATGGCCACAACACCCTTGGTGATCTGACCGGAACCGCCAACCTGTCCGCCCTGGTCGATAAGCTGCAGCAGATAATCCATGAAGGCGAGTTCATCCCTGCAGGCAAGCGGCCGAACTATAGTCTGCCGGCGAACCGGAAGCACGAAGCAACAATCGTCCGCGACTTCCTGAACAAGGACGACAGCAGCACCCTGCTCACTCTGCTGGAATGGCTGCGCGCCGATGGGTTCGATGTGTCGGCAGCCGATCGGGAGCTGGACGTTATCCGCGGCTACGTCGGTGGCATGCGCCGCGCGCTGGGTGATATCCAGTCCCACGCCCGCTACATCGACCACGCAATCGGGAAAGTGTGAGAAACAACAACGGGGCCACTGGCCCCGTCACACAAGAGTTAATTACCAAAGTGGTAATACCTTGCAATTTAATGATAATATGCAAAGAAAGAAGAGGTATCTGATGAAAAAAATGTTTTTTAGCTATGTTGCCATAGGGGTACTGAATACCTTAATACACTGGACTGTATTCTTTATGTTATTTAATTATGCTAACAAGGATCAAGCGTTCAGTAACTTCATTGCTTTTTGCATAGCCGTGTCTTTTTCTTTCTTCGCTAATTCCAAGATAACATTCAGGTCAACTGCAACGATAACAAGATATGCACTTTACGTTGCATTTATGGGGGTAATTAGCATATCAATAGGTTTACTTGGCGATACTACTAACTTATACCCTATACTTACATTGGTTATGTTTTCAGTGATTAGCCTATCATGTGGTTTCCTATATTCAAAGTACATAGTATTTAAGGATGAAAAATGAAAATTTCACTAGTGGTTCCCGTATATAATGAAGAAGATTCAATTCCTATTTTCTATGATGCAGTAAGAAAAGAAGAAACACTACAAGAATACGATATTGAGATACTTTTCATTAACGATGGTAGCGTTGATAACACGCAGGAAATCATATCAAATTTAGTGAATTCAGATGAACTAGTAAGATCAATCTCCCTTACTAGAAATTTCGGCAAAGAGCCTGCTCTTCTTGCAGGTATAGAGCATGCCAGTGGAGATGTTGTAATACCGATTGATGTAGACCTACAAGATCCAATAGATGTTGTCCATTTGTTGATAAAAAAATGGTCAGTCGGATATGACGTTGTTCTTGCCAAACGCGTTGATAGGGCAACAGACTCGTTCTTTAAAAGAAAAACAGCAGAATGGTTCTATAAACTACACAATAAAATAAGCAACCCTAAAATAGAGGAAAATGTAGGTGATTTCCGTCTGCTATCTCGGGAAATGGCTGAGAACATAAAAAAAATGCCTGAGAAAAATATTTTCATGAAAGGAATGCTTTCCTGGGCCGGAGGAAAGACAGCTATTGTTGAGTACTCGAGGGCAGAGCGATCCGCTGGGAAAAGTAAATTCAACAAGTGGAAGCTTTGGAATCTTGCATTAGAAGGTTTAACAAGTTTTTCTACATTACCGCTCAGGATGTGGACTTATATAGGTTTTGGGGTTTCTCTTTTGGCACTAACATACGCGATTTGGATGGTCGTAGATAAATTAATTTGGGGCAATTCTGTGCCAGGTTATCCTTCGATAATGACAGCTATTCTTTTTCTTGGTGGAATACAGCTTATTGGCATTGGCATCCTAGGGGAGTATGTAGGCAGGATATATATTGAGACAAAAAATAGGCCAAGATACATTTTATCAAAAAAAGAGAGAGAATAATGAACAAGAAAATTTACTGTTATTTACTGTTAACAATAGGTGTTTTCCTACTACCGATTATCTTGGCTAACGTGTATTATATTGACGATTACACTAGGGTTATGCGCTCCGTGACTGATTGGGATATAAATGGGCGACCTCTTGCAAATGCCATTATTCTATCATTAGGCGCCAACAATAACCTAATGGATGCATCTCCTCTTCCAATGCTATTGTCAATTATAGTTCTCTCCACTGGTTCATATTTTTCTTTTGTTAAGATTTTCCCAAACAAAAAACTAACCAATCTAGTTCTTTTTCTTCCTGTAATATTCAACCCATTCTTTCTAGAGAATGCATCTTTTAAGTTCGATGTAATTAGCATGGCTCTATCTTATGCTATAGCCTTCACATTACCATGCTTTGAAATATCTTCCTGGAAGAAAAGTTTATCTATTGGCGTGGCTGCTGTTATTTCTATTCTTTGTCTTTACCAACCAACAATTAATACATACTTATCGATGAGTGTCATAATTTTGTTTCGAGACATACTCACCGGCGATAAGATGGCACAATCAATAAAAGCAATGGCTTTAAAAACTCTCTCTTTTATTATTGGTTGCGCATTGTATTATTCCATCATAGCTCAAATCTTTGTGTCTGGCGATTATTCAGAAACCCATTCAACTGTAATTCCATTTGATGGAAATATATTACACAACATTTATAAAAACTTTTTAGCTAGCGCTTCTTTTATTAGGTGGTCTTCTGATGGTTTTTTTGGATACATCTATGGTTTGATTATTATATCTACAATTGCAATTATAGCGTGGCTATGCCTTACTAAAGTCATTAGCCTTAAAAAGGCACTTGTATTAAACTTTTGTTTAATCATGGCTATAGCACTAATTCCCGGCACCCTTTTGTTATTGCAGAATCAAATAATAAGGCCGCGAGTATTTACATCTTACACAATACCATTGCTTTTGCTTTCGATTTTAGTATATAAGTTCAACCTGAATGCATTTAAAGTAATTATATATGCTTACTGCTTTTCAATTGCGAGTTTATCATATTCTTATGGGAATGCAATAAAGGCGCAGTTTAACTTTAACGACTTTTTATTCTCATGGATATCAAATGACATTTCATACTTTGCTCATGGCAATCTAAATGCTGAAATTTACCTAACTGGAAAGTTACCACTGCCAATTCAAACTTATAATGCGACCTTGCATTCAAATATGATATCAAGTTTAGTTCCGCAATATAATGGAGATGACTTCACAGTTCAGGATATAGCTTTCAGCTACTTTAAGGATTATAAATACATGACAAAATCATTGAAAGGCCATGAAGTTAATGAATGTAATGAATTGGTTATTTCAAAGCCATGGTATCTGGTATATGAATGCAATGGGAATTACATTGTGAAATTCAAGGGATAATACTTATTAGCAAAGCTTGTGCTATTGATTAACAACAAATAGCTCAAAAGAAAATTATTATTTAAAATTTAGACGCCCCTAACTACCACGGCATGACCATAATGCATTATGGTCATGCCGTGGTAGTTTCAACAATATTTACCTTTTAAATATTGTTACTGCCCGACCCATTTCCACGTTGGTGAGGTAGTGTAGGATATGTTTATGTAACTTCCTGCTGAAAGATAAATTGATTGATTAGTTCCATTCGTTACGTACACGTTGTCTATCTCTATATTTTGAACATTACCACCTGTCAAATAAACAATACAATCAACGCCAGATTCATTTTTACATCCAATCGAACTGCCCGGTAGTGCTGGCGTGGTAACGACAACACCAATTGGGTTATACCCTGCACAGTTGCGAATTACTCTGTCTGATGGAGGGTAGTTTTCTATGGTGCCACCAATATTATTGCGGACATCTACACCATCTATAACAATCCCTTTAGATTCAGGTCCAATAGTGATCGCCGCGCTTTTAGTGTGCCCGCGGATAATACCACCACTAACGTTTATTCGCTGACACAAACTGGAGATGGCAAGTCCGCTAGAAGGCTCCCCTCCGAGGCCGTTGTTAACACCCGCTCGGTAATCGCCTCCGCTACGTATGGCATTAATATTGATATCTTTAGCTTTAACTAGTTCTACCCCATGGTGGTTGTTTGCGTAAGCTGATATCTGATTTAGTGAGATATTGCTAACATTATCCCCATTAAAAATAAAACCTGACGCAAAGGTATTACTCGATTGTGACAATTGAGCGCTACCCCAGCAGGAAGTTAGCACAGCATTAGTCATTTGCTCCACAACCCAATTATAATAACCTGAAGTATCACCTATACAATTACTCATGAAGATGTTCTGATTCCCGTTAGCACCTTTGGTATTGAATCTCCATGCATTTCCGTGGTTGCCGTAGGCGGTACAATCGCTGATGTACAGACCTTCACTATCGGTTATTAGCCACCCCATGTTAGCATTGGCGTCACTACGGCAAGAACTAATATATAAATCTATACATTTATCTTTAATGGTTATGCCATCACCACCAGTGTCTTGAACTCCGACACGCGTAACCCAGCTCCCAACTACGTCCGATAAAACAAATCCATTAAATAACTTCGCGGGAAAACCAAATGCTTCAACATCAGTAATACGAAGATTACGGCAGCGCATGAACTTTACAGCCATATTCCCATCCGATGCCGGCACACCGGACGACTGCCCAAAGATAATGTTTGACAGGGAATTCCTATGAATGTCGGCGGTTGCTGAGCCGAAGATTAAAGCCGGGGTTGACTGTGACGCGTTCACTATGCGCGTCAAGCCCTCATTAGGACCGACCCCAGTCAAGCTGATACCGCTGGTTGTTATAGTGACTGTGTCTGACAGATAATAATCACCTTCTGGCATGTAGACGTTGCCCCCGCCTTTCGAGCTCATCGAGTTTACAGCCGCCTGTAGCGCCGCGAAATCTAGCGATTGAGATAGCGCAGTGACAAAAGGGTATACCTCCTTTGCTGCCGCTAGCGTGGAGAATACTGAATCAAGCGTGACGAGCGCCCCGGCCCCTACAGAGCTGTCCACCCCAAAGTCTTTCACCGATATGGTATCCGCATTTTTACCATGTTGGGTTCTTGCAACCGAGCCGGAATATGGTTGTTTTACAGCGACTAATGCATCACCTTTCCCGTTCTCAGCACTGGCAAGATCGATAAGTACATCAGCTGCAGAACCAGACTCGGGAAGAACAGCGATGGGATCTCCAGTATTGTTGAATGCCAGAATCCTGTTTACCCTTAAACTAGTTGCGGGTACCTCTTGTATAAATGATTCTGGGACTCGCAATGTTCTATTGATGTTGTTATTGCTAACCGCATCCATATACCCCTTCGTCACAGCATCCTGAGGGTTTAACGGGTTTGCGAGGTTCCCAATACGGTAGGCTTTGGCATCATAAAACTTTGACAGTGATGTATTTCGCCGAAGAGCCAAGCCAAACCAGCTCCAAACCTGCTGAACAAGCATCGTCAGTTTATCAAACGCATCTTCATGCACTTCAGGAAAGAATGTTCCCTGATTACGCAGGTCAGTCTCCTGGGTGATTGGAAGGTCACGAACCAGTGTCAGACCATAACCATTTTCTAAAGGCGTGGTAAGGATCACATTCCCTCCAGAATACCCCCCTGACCCAGTGATCGTGTAGTCGGTACCCAGCACTAAAACTGTCTCAACATCATTGAGATCAATGCTAGTTACAACTATGTTGGAAGCTTGCAGAATTCTGAATCTGTAAGGGAAGGTCTTGGTAACGCCATTACCAGTGTATTCCTCGCTGTCAATCTCTGTTGATACAGTCATGGTGCGGCTCCTCGGGGGTTAATTAACACCCTATCTTACCGCCAAAAAACCCTCATATGAATT
>OOIW01000063.1_pt1 | contig 14358 bp, 16 predicted proteins | sample 1691751 | NCBI WGS metagenome assembly OOIW01 (sample SAMN05831949, study PRJEB22555) | human gut metagenome | isolation source: Skin biopsy | host: Homo sapiens
TTTCGTATTGGTAGCTCTTTTATCAAATTACGTCACTATAATGTTCTGATTAAAGAGGTTTCATGGGAACCATTCAACGCCCTTCTTCGTTCTGCTGGTAATACGCAGATTGCCATCTCAAAATTAATGACTCTCATCATGCAGGCTTTGCTTAAAAAACAGATAACACCAGAAGAATTCATGGCAATATGTAACGCTTATGATGAACATGGTGCAAAGATGAAAGATGTTAATCATGCGATTTCTGGAGTAGATATTATTAAATTTGACGATCTTTTTGACTTAAGCAAAGTACATAAAAAAAACCGAGATTAACCCGGCTCTTATGTTTTCAGTACCTGTTTGAAGTGGACAGCAACCAACCGATCAACCGCGTGACGGTCTCAGCCAAGTTTAAAGAGGCCGGGGATATGCTCAATCTTCACATTGCAGCTCACAGCCCACGTAAAAATCTTGGCTATCACGCTCTGAAACGCGGGGTCTCCCTGCCGACGCTCACGAAGCTGTACGGGCATAGCTCACAAGCTGTTACGCTGGCATACTGTGGAATCACGGATCGTGATGTCGAAAACGTATATAATGGGATCGACTACTCGCCCGATATTAATGGAGAGAATTGATGGGTGAATTTATAGTAAATATATTGAAAAGCGACTTCTTTATAAACTTGTTGATGAGCCTTGCCACAGGAGGCTATATGGGTATTGTAGTGTCAAAGGCTGTCGCTTTTTCTAACATTAAAAAGGAAGCGTTACGCATCATTCGAACCATTGACACCCTTGGTGCAAATGGAGCCATATTCCATAAAACTGAAAATATCGCGACCTTGCTTCTCTTAAGTTCTGAACTTCTTGGACTTAAACATAAAAAAGCAGCAGATGTTATTAATAATGTTTTTATCGACATTAACAAGGAGATCTCCATTCCTTCATTGGATTCATCTATCATAAGTGAAATCCTCGCTGATGCTCAAAAAAACATCAGGACCTTACCTGCCAGCAAGCTTGTTCTGTTCAATCCTTTCGACTTCAGTTTATAAGGTTATTGGGAAAATGAAGAGAGCATTACTTTAGGCACTGGCTCTGCTGCCGCTGGCGGCTCATGCAGGCAAAATCAGCATGAGCACCTGGAACTAGCAGGAGTAAAAAGGGATATGCGGTTATATATTTTCGAGAACAGCATTTTCTTGTTTACACTTGTGACTAGCTCGCAATTTTGGTTATCAGATGAAGCTGAAGGGGTATAACACTCCTTATAGCTTTTAAACTACTCAAAATGAAAAAAATGACAACACATCCTATATTTCTTACTTCACTATTTATAAACTCGATCAGTTGCTGAATAGTCATCGAGCGATAACGCTGCACAACACGCTTTGGCAAGTTTTCAACAACTTCCATCACCTGCTTGATGTCTTGTTTGGTGATCGTCGTTACGTCTGTAGATACACCCAAGATAATCAACAGGACCTCCATAAAGCGCTCATTGGCCTGTGATATTACCTTCGTCCAGTTCTGGGTCTTCTCCTTTTTGTAAATATTCCACGCGCCAGCCAACGTTAGCACTTCTTTTAGTTCTTTTAGTTCATTTTGCTTTTGTGGATTAGTAACTGCTGCCGGGGTAACCGTCTCCCGGTATTCCTGAACGACCATCGGCTGAATATTGCTCTGCTCATTATGGAGGAATTGTTGAACCAGCCAGTGTTCACTCTGCTTCTTTAAGCGGTTACTGAAAACTGAAAGACGTTCACCGAACTGATCCGAGTGGATGGTTCCACGCTGAACCAGAGGAATGACAGGAGAAGCAAAAGATATCAGTAAATGCGCCTGAGTGTGACTGTCGGTCTCCAGCGATTTACGGAAATATTTTTTACCAGACAGGTGAAAGCTGACGTAGTAGATCCCGTTACGGATGATGGTGTGATTGATAGATGTGTGTGCCATTTTGTTTGTCTCTGCGAGTGACAACATAACAAAATGAAGAGAAAAATCGTGCAACCATTTGATTTATATCTATGATAATCGCCAGGGTTACGCTGGCATAATCCAGATCAGGTAATACGGGTAAAATCTCAGCCCCTAGAGGCACCCCGAGTCAAGACGGCCATTATTGGGGTTGCCGCCGGTGAGGTCAATCGCGCTATAGTGTCAAAAAATAAAAAGGAGACGCCATGCAAATAAGAAAATACCAGGAGGCCGACCGTCCGTTCCTGCGCACCCTGTATCTGGCATCACGCAAAGCAGCGTTTCCCTGGCGTGATACCGAAGGTTACCGACTGGAAGATTTCGATCGTTCGACGCTGGGCGAGGATATTTGGGTGGCGGAAGAAAGGGGAAAGCGACTGGGGTTTGTCTCGATTTATCGTCAGGATAACTTTATTCACAATCTGTATGTCGACCCTCACCTGCCGCCCCTGGGCGTCGGCAGCGCACTGCTGCAGGCAGCGGAGCAGACGTTTACCGCCACTGGCTCGCTGAAATGTCTGGTCAAGAATGAGAAGGCGCTGGCGTTTTATCATAAACACGGCTGGCGAACGATCACCACCGGCAATGACGGCGCGGAAGACTATTACCTGATGCACTCGCCGACCAAGTAAGGGCACGGCGTGTTGTACCGTGCCCATCCATAGTCCCCAAATCAGGCGGCAGAAACCGCCGGGGTCAATTTGCCGCGTGCGCGGATATTTCTAACCAACAGCCCCGATACGATGATCCCGGCGCAGGCAAACATACCCATCAGGCCGAAGACAATCTTGTAGCCGGTTAGCCCGGGGAAGGCATCGAGAATGTGGCCATACAGGCTGAAACAAAACATCGCCGGGGCGTAACCGATAAAGCTGCCTAGCGCCATCGCCGCACCGGTGTGTTCTTCATCAATCCCCGCCTCGCCGATCGGTGCGAAGAACACCGCGCGCTGAGTAAAGACCACCGCACCAAATCCCAGCGTACAGGCCATGCCCAGATAAACCGGCATTTGCTCATGCGGCAACAGGATCAATAATGCCAGCGCAACAGCGCTGATAATAAAGGTATAGAATAAATACTTGCTGGGGGATTTTAATACTTTGTCCGCAATCAAACCGCCAATCGGCCCACCCACCATTTTTAGGCAATACTGATTAATGATCCCGTAGGCCCCAACCAGTGCAATCGGTAATGCATAAACATGGCTCAGGAAAGGAATAAAGAACGTCAGCCCACAATACACCGCATAAACACAGAAAACGCTGAAGGCAATCAGCCAGACCGTTTTATTTTTTAATACGCTGCTCATGCCCGGTTTTTTATCGACTGGCACTTCGCTTTTCGATGGTATTTTCTCCTCCGGGCTTTCCTTCATCACCAACAGAATAATAATCCCCACGATAATGGCAATCGCTGAATAAAAAAGTATCCCCACTTTGAAACCAAGATAGCCGCTGCCAAAAGCGGTAAACAACGCCAGCGCAGAAAACGCCACCACGGTATCCACCACGCCACGTCCGGTTTCGAAGAAGCCGAACAGCCGCCCCTGCTGGGTATTATCCCCCAGCATACTCACCGATTTGAGCAGCACCGGCCAGTTCAGCATGTCGCAGGTGACGCCAAACAGGGCCCAGACAAACAGAATGCCCCAGTAGCCCGGCATGCTGGACAGGTAAATACCCAGCAAGCCGGTGGCGATCAGTGAAAACGACATGGTAAAGCGGCGCGGCAGACGATCGGAAAAATAAATCGATAAGAAGAAGCCAATGGTGGTCACAATCGAGTTGACCGACATGGCGTTACCAATTTCTCCGTTACTCAGGTGGAAATACTCTTGCATCGGCACATAAAAAGCATCCTTAAGGGAGGGCAATTTATATATTGTCCCGCCACATAAGACCAACAAGCTAAATAGCGCCCATCTTTTTTTAGTCAGCATCATTCCCTCACAGCCAATAGATAATTAAGCAGTGTTGTGACCTCGGTGACGGGACGAGCACATCTCCACATCAGCGAGAATATGTAATTTATAAATTTCGTTATTATATTATGCCGGGGTTAGCCGTTCCCGGGCTTGCTGCGTCAAACTGTTAATAATGGTGCGAACATGGTGAATTTGATTTAAAGCATCCTGAGACTCTTTTTTTAGTCGTTCTTCCAGTCCTTGCGCCGGTAACGCGGTTTCACTCATTTCGCGCCATGGGATAGGCGGGTTATCACCCTCATCGGTGAAACGAAACGGCGGCGCGTAATAATCCACTTCTTCTTCCAGCCCATAAGCGGTGACCTGCGGCCGCTCGTCGCCCAAACAAATTAGCCCCAGCAACAGTTCGCGGAAGGGTAAGTCCCCCTGCCCGGAAATGCAGGCCCGGTGCCCCATGCCCTTATCCTCACGCACAATCAGCGCATCCTTGATATGCACCTGGGTGATTTCTCCGGCCATTGTCGCCAATGCCGACAGCGGCTCTTCGTTGGCGTTAATCATGTTGGCGAAATCGAACAACAGGGAAAGTTGAGGAAACTCTGCCGCCCGGACCAGGCTAACCAGTTCATGACTCTTGAGATCTTCGTGCTGCTCCAGAGTAAAGCTCAGACCCGAGTGCTGATAACGCTGCTTGATGTACTGAATATCTGCCGCGATACGTGCCAATACATCCTGCAATGGCCCCTGATAGCGCGGATAAAAGCGCACCGAACTGGCACCGGATTTAAGGGCGATATTCACCGCCTGATCGATAGTCTGCGAGTCGGAGGCGCTGGTTTCGATATGAATATCCAACCCATAGCGCTGCGCCTGCTCACCAAACTCGCGCAGACGAGCGTCATCGGCGTGGCAAAGCGCCTGACTTTCTCCGTCTAACACGTGCACTTTCACGCCGCGCAGTTGCTGCTGATGAGCAATGGTCAGCAGATCCTCTGGCAGGATTTTCTCCATGCGCATATTGAGATGAAAAGCGTAGGCATGCAGGTAAAGGGGCAAATTCTGCGCCCTCAGAAGGACTTTCTCCGCCGTTAAGCGATCCATGGTGTTCACCTATAAGTTAATGAAAAAATCCACCGACTCGAAACGCCAGTATTCGATATCCACCTGTACGATGCGGCGTTGGGCATCGGCACGATGCTTCTCTACCAGAATCGACGGCGTGCTGGCGTTGCCGCCCATCACCTTGCAGGCATCGCCGGATAATCGGGTAGGTTTAAACGCCAGGTGACGGGTACGAGTGGGGATGCCGTAGGCGTTTTCCCACACTTCGGCAAATGAGTTCTCACCCAGACGTTCGATAAAGTCGGGAGCCACCAGCGGGTTGATAAAGGTTTCGTGATAAAACACGATGTGATTATCCAGTGCCCCCCAGCCACAGATCTGGTAGATCTCAGCCCCTTCACTCACCTGCAGTAAATCGCCAATAGCCGCCGGGGCCGTCAAGACCCGCTCCTTGGTCATATAGCCCCAGGAAGGAAAGCGCCCCTGCTCGATGGCCGCCTGTTTGAAGCTGGTAGACGAGTTGGGGTTGTAGTTAAACCGCGGCAGTGCCGCAAACCAGCCCCGACGATCCTTGCGGAATATTCTCGACTCGCTTTCCAGGAACAGCAGCGCCTGACGTAGCGTCATGCGCTTAATGTTCAGCAACTCCCCCAGTTCTCGCTCCGAAGGAAGCTTGTCACCGGGGGCTATCGCGCCCTGACTCAGCCAGTCATTAAGCCTTTGCTTGGCCAGTTCAACGGTGGAGTTGTTTTCCATAGCTCACTCAATTGGTTTAAACCAGATTGCACAACAGTATCGCGGTGAATTATGACAAACAATGGGGGTACTGAATTTTATATGTGACTCCTGTCCCAGAACCGAAAGGATACCGGTTAATGCGTCGTGCCTGAGGCCGGCATCGCACGCAGCGTCAGCCCCCAGAACAACAGGGCGATCAGGCTGACACCCGCCCCCAGCCAACACACGCCAGACCAGCCCGCCAGGGCAAATACGTGGGTGCTGGCAAAGGCACCCAACCCGCTGCCGACCGCGTAAAACAGCATATAACAGCCGACTAACCGGCTATGGGCCTGCGGATGTGCGCTGAAAATCAGGCTCTGATTCAGCACATGAATGGCCTGCCCCGCCAGATCGAGCAGCACTATGCCCACAATCAGCCACCCCAACCCGTTACTCAGCATGCCGAGTGGTAACCAGGCCAACACCAGTAACAACAGACAAACCCCGCTCGCCACCTGCCCCAAACCGCGATCGGCCAGATGCCCAGCCCGTACCGCCGCCAGTGCGCCCACCGCCCCCACCAAACCAAACGCGCCAATCACCGAATGTGAAAAATTAAACGGCGCCTGACTGAGTGGCAGAACCAGTGCACTCCAGAAAATACTGAATGCTGCAAACATCAGCAGCGCCAGCATGCCGCGGATCTGTAGCGTACGGTCGCGCCACAGCAGCGTCAGCATTGATCGCAACAGCGCCGGGTAACTGAGCGATGATGGCGGCGTACGCGGTGCAGGCAACAAACGCGCCAATACCGGCAACAGGATCAAGGTTATCGCCGCCGAGAAGAAGTAAACCGCTCGCCAGCCGCCCAAATCCGCCAGTGCACCGGAAAGCGTACGCGCCAGCAACAGGCCGAGGACAACCCCGGCTTGCGCTGCGCCCACCACCCGTCCCCGCTCATGCGGCGCCGCCAACGTGGCAGCAAAAGCGATCAACCCCTGAGTCATGGCAGTGCCCAGCAGCCCGACCAACAGCATGCCGAACAGTAATAACAGGCTGCTGTTCGCCCAACCGACCACGCACAGTGCGGTGATCAGCAGCAGTTGCTGCACCGCCAGCAGCCGATGGCGATTAACCCGATCGCCCAACGGCACCACCAGCAACAGTGCCAAAGCGCAACCCAACTGGGTAACGGTGATCACCATGCCCACCGACGCCAGGCTGATATTAAAATCCTGGGCAATGGCGTCCAGCAGCGGCTGAGCGTAATAGACATTCGCCACGCTAAAAGCGCTGGCCCCCGCCAACAGCAGCACCAACGCAGCAGGCAGCCGGCTTTGCGCTCCCCCCTGAGATGCACAAATCACATCCAGCATTTTGTCACTCATCGTTCGCCCCAAAGTGGTTTCATTATTAAACCCAATGAACTTTACGCATGGAGGTTTTATAATGCAACCAGATATCACTACAGGAATTGAAAGCCGTGAAACGTAAAAGTCTGGAAGATGCACAGTGCCCGGTGGCACGTACGCTGGATGTGATTGGTGACTGGTGGTCGCTGCTGATTGTGCGCGATGCCTTCGACGGCGTGCGCCGTTTCAGCGAATTTCAGAAGGGACTGGGGATGGCGAAGAATATCCTCTCTACCCGGCTACGCACCCTGGTGGCGCACGGCATTTTAGAGATTGCACCCGCCTCGGACGGCAGCGCCTATCAGGAATATATTCTCACCGACAAAGGGCGCGCCCTGTTCCCGGTGATCGTCGGCCTGCGCCAATGGGGCGAGGATTATCTGTTTGACGCGCAAGAGGCGAAATCAACGCTGGTCGAAAGCGACAGCGGCCAACCGATACCGCGCATGACGCCGACCGGCAGCACTGGGCAAACTCTTACGCCGCTGAATACTTTGGTGGTGAAGGTCGGTGATGAATGAAATCGTATGAGTGAAGCACTGCAGCCGCTACGTCAGATGAGTGGTAAGAACGCAGCTTTGATGCCGCGGGTGAGCCAAAGCTTGCCATTCACTCGCACTCGTTGGCCTGCGCTAGCAGTGCAGAAAAAACTAAAATGATTCACTTACTGCAGGACTCTCTTTTTTAAAACGGATGTTAACAATGACATCTTTCTTAGGTTTACCGCTTTCATAACGCCACTTCTGCATTGCCACCCTCATCTCATTGTCAAAAATACCGCTGGGATGAGACTCAATAATGCGAATGTTCTGAACACGCCCCTCTGCATCAACGTCAAATTTAACCCTGGCGAAATTGGTTTGCGGCTTCTGCTGGTCGGTTACTGAATTTGATGGCGATCTAGCGGCCTTCTCACTGCCGGTGCCGGTGCAAGCCGTCAGCGATAGCGAAAAAAGCACTAACAACATTATCTTGGCAGCAGGTTTTATCATTGTAACTCACTCCATAAGTTAGTTAATACAACTGCCAGACTCTGGCAGTTTAGTGGCCGAAAAGCAGCTCGGTGTATTTCTTGGAAACGGCTCCGGTGCGTTTACCGCCTTCGCCGTAGTAGCGATCCTCGCGGCACAGTCGCTCTTTGACATCGCAGAAAATGCCATTGGCAAAGGTGAACTCGGTCGAATCGAAGTCACCTTGTGAATACAGCTTGGTGGCGGCTTTCTTGCCAAGATACTTCTCGGTCAATTCACGGGAAATACCATCGGTGCCGTTCGCACAAGCGTAACGGTCACATAACACGCCTGATGCCGGTGACTTGAGGGATGAATTTTGCTTTGCCTGCACAGGCATCACGGATGCGGCAAGCAGCAGAGTCAGTGAGAACGAAAGTGCTATTTTATTCAATGAGTCAGCCTCGTTTAATGGCAGAGCGCCCGTTATTTGGAACACCATACTGCCATAAAAAACAGGGCGTTGACGATGTGCAATTTTACAGATTAGTCACGGAAAACGATGCGAAAATACCTATAGTGCAGAGGTTGAGCCGAATACCGATGTCTATCTTCTGATTATCGTTAAATTGAAAAGCCTGCTTGCTACGGGGAAGGTTCAAGCGCCATTAGCCTCTGCAACCTCAGGTAAGGTATAGTCCGCGTTTTACAGGGAAACCATGTTGACTAAATCATCCATTCGTCTGAACAAATACATTAGCGACAGCGGCATCTGTTCCCGTCGCCATGCCGATCGTCATATCAAGCAGGGCCAGGTTTTTATCAACGACCGCCTGGCCGACGTGGGCGTGCAGGTATTTGTCGGGGATCGGGTGTGTGTCAACGGTCAGTTGATTGAGCCACGCAATGCCGAAGATCTGGTACTGATCGCACTGAATAAACCGGTTGGCATCCTCACCAGCATGGGAAAACATGAGCGGGATAACATCGGCGATTTCGTTAACCACAGCCAGCGCACCTTCCCCGTCGGCCGCCTGGATAAAGCTTCTCAGGGGCTGATTTTCCTGACCAATAACGGCGAACTGGTCAATAAGATCCTCCGCGCCGGTAATAATCACGAAAAAGAGTATCTGGTCACCGTCAATAAACCCCTGACCGATGAGTTTATTCAGGGTATGGGTGCTGGCGTGCCGATACTGGATACGGTGACGAAACAATGCCGGGTGGAGAAAGAAACCGCGCAGGTATTTCGCATCACGCTGGTTCAGGGGCTTAACCGCCAAATCCGCCGCATGTGCAAACACTTTGGCTATGAAGTCACCAAACTTGAGCGCGTACGCATTATGAACATCACTCTGGAAGGGCTGCCGCTGGGCGAATGGCGGGACTTGACCGGGGATGAGCGAACCGAGTTATTCAAGCTGCTTGAGCACTCTTCGTCCGAGGACGGCGGCCAGTTGCAGGGAGCCGAGATATCGCCAGGCAACAATAGCCTGTTGCCCAACGATACCTCGTTATAAAAACCTAATTCTTTAGAAAATCAGAATGACCATCTGATGTTGGCATTGACTGCATTTACCTGAGTATCAGAACCGTATTGCCCCTGATAGCCAAGATCCAAGCTGGTGGATCGCGACAACTTCACGCTCACCCCAATGTCCGCCACCATCAGGTTGTCATCAACCGCAGTACCTTGTGTGATAAACGCGTCACTGCCGGCAAAGGCCATACGTGATGACGTGGTTTTATCGCCGTAGGCATGCTGCCAACCCAATGAACCGTAAAGACTGACGTTCTGCGGCAGTTCAACCGTACCGCGCACGCCCAACGTTGAATAGAAGGTATTCATCGTTTCATTGCGTACGCTAAGCGCTGCGGCACCGCCATTTTCCTGGAAATTATCGGTATGCAGGCGGATGTAGCTCAGATTGATAAAGGGCTCAACGTTCGCGTCCGTCTGCCCAAAACGGTAGCCCGCTTCGGTGAATGCCAGCAGTGAGTCAGCGTCATAGTTCGCCTTAAGCCGATCCGAGTAATTGCCGAAGTTAACGTTGCGTTCATTTTCCAGCCGGTGCCAGGTGTAGCCCAGCGCCCCACGTAACGAGAAGGCATCCTGCTGTGCTGCGGCATACAGACCGAGGTGATAGTTATCGCTGTCGGACTTGGAGCGGCGGCTATCGACATCATAATCACCGCGGCTATAACCAAAATACCCGCCAATGCGAACACTGCTATCCGCTAATTTATGGTCTGCCCCCAGCAGGAAACCGCTGGTGTTGCCATCGAGTTTTCCGACGTTGTCGTTACCACTGTTTCTTGCCCAGGAACCAAACGTCTGCCCCCACACGCCACTGTTTTCGGCCTGCGCCGGTTGAACCAGCGTCATCGCCAAGGGGGGAACGGGCAACGGGTCATTATCAAACGCACGCAACATCCGCTGATTCAAGACATTGAACAACTGGGTGCTGCCGGCAATCAGGTTAGACTGCATGGAAGGATAGACCTCGCCAGACAGTTGATTGAACGCCTCGCGCGCCTCCGGCGCACTCAATAACAACAGAGAGTTGTACAGGGCCAATGAAGGGCCGCCTTGTGCCAGAGTCGAGAGCGCGCCGGCGGTATTCCACTGATTGCCGGTTTGCGCCACCGTTTGGAAAATGCCGGGCTTGCCGCTGCCTTCTCCCGGATTCTCACCCCCTGGATTTTCTCCGCCGGGGTTCTCACCACCTGGATTCTCGCCGCCCGGGTTTTCGCCACCTGGGTTCTCACCGCCAGGATTTTCACCGCCCGGATTCTCACCACCACCTTTCTGCGCAATGGTCAGATCCACGGCATTCGCACTGTGGTTGAGCGCCACGTCCAGAAACGCAGATTTTGAGACCGCTTCAGCGAACTGCCCATCGATTCCGCCTTCCGAGGTTAAAATACGGTAGCTTTGGCCGGTCTGATAGCTGGTTTGCGGGTCCAACGCGGTCACCTGCACCTTCGCCTGATCGCTGATAGTGGTTTTACCCGTGACCACCAGTTTGTCACTGCTGCCATCGCCGGCAATATCGACGTCGTAGAAAGATTCACCAATGAAATTCAGATAGCGCTTCAGCGTCAAAGTGCCGATGTTGCCATCACCGGGAGAAATATGGCCGCCGGACTGAATTTCCGTCTGACCCAAAGTGCCATTGCCGCCCAAGGTGCCGCCGGACTTGATCGATGCAGCACTGCTGTAACCCTGGCCATTGTTGACGTCAGAACCGGCTGTCGCATTAAGGATCAACGTCCCGCCATTTTCGGCGCTGAGCGTCTGCACGTCGAAAGGGCTGTCTTCTTTCTGCGTATTGATATCACTGCCAATGATGATTTTTCCGCCGCGAGCGCTCACATTCGCCTTGAGTTGAGTCAGATCACCGCTCAGCGTCGTTTGCCCGGCGGTGTTGATAACCTCACCTTCGCCCATCATTTTGTTGCGGAAATCGTAGTTGTCAGAATTATGATTAAAGTAAACATAACTGCCGAACAACCCACCGCGCAGATTGACGACCGTTTGGGCATCGACAGTCCCCGCACCTCCCGCCGCACCGAGCGTGGGTTCGGTCAAGCCGCTGCCAGTATCCATGTTGCCGCGGCTGCCGATGATTAATGCGCCCCTGTTCGAGCCCGATCCGGTGTCACCCAACCGCAGTTCGTTAGCACCGGCGGAAAATACGCCGCCATCAACGACCGACAGCACGCCGTTACCATAGTCCCCGACATTGACACTGTTGGCACTGGTAAAGCGCGAGCCCTCGCCAGCGATATACAACTCAGCGGTTTTGCGTGAGCCTGAAACCCCGGCAATCTGCGCACTGCCAACATTGACCGCGCCACCGTTCAGCACGTCCACATCGCCGTTGGCGGTGAGTACCTGGGTGATGTTCCACTGAGAGTTATTGCCAGTCACCGTGGCTTTGGGGCCCAGCTTATCGGCCTCATCGGGTATGAATCCGCTGTCAATTCTGGCCGCCGCCGCGGTGGTCACTACCCCGCCATCCTCAATCAACAGAGTCGAACGCGCCCCCTGCCCGAAACCGATGCCAAGCCTGTCGCTGATAACCCTGGAGCCGGCGCCTTTAACATTCAGATGGCTGTCGTAACCGCCGGTGGTACCGACGATAATTTCTTTCGCACTGGCCAGTGCGCCCTCTTCAACCCGCAATGTTCCCTGCCCGAGATTTAAACTGCCGCGCAGAACATATTGATCGTTGATGGCGCTCAATACCGCGTTCGGTCCTCTGACCGTAACCAGACTTTCATAAATTTTGCCGTCTGAACGGGTGCCAATATTGATGTTATAGGCATTAACCTCGCCATTATCGATCAATAGGTTCCCACTTTGATTGCGGCCAACATAAACATTACCGGCGTAGGCCAAAGATTCTGTAACTTTGGATTCGCCATCAAAAATAGCATCATCGGCCCGGGCTATATCAGCAGGTCCAATCAATATCAGTGGTGCAGAAAACAGTGCGAGGTAAACTTTGGAAAGCGGTTTTCTTACCGCTAAGTGATGCGATATTTTATCTTTCATGTTCTCTCCGGCTCAATTATTCTGATGCCATCAAAGTTATTATTTATATGAAAAATTCAATGTATTAGAGGGTGTAGGTTACGTAATGTCTTGTGCACAAACTGATTGCCATCGAGACGCCAGCTTATTGCCCCCCAGCGCTAACGCCTCGATACCAAACTTATTGTGACTTCAGGCCAAATATCCCTGTAGGTGTTGGTGGATTACTTATGCGTGACAACCGGGGTGCAGCTTGGCGCGCTCAATGTGGCTGCCGATCCTAAAAACCCTGGCATCATCATCGAGGAGCAATCGAAGATCCGTCCTTTCTCAGTGGTGGCGCGGTAAGAAAGCTTTTGCCCGCCCAGCGCGTCGGGTTGAGCACCATTAACATTGGTCACGGTAATTTCGTCCGATGAACCCAAGCCGAGCATTTTTGCCGTTTCCGCCTGCAGCAAGGGTATTGCCTGATCGGTTTTCAATGTTGAACAACCGCTTACCAGTAAAGTAACGGCTAAAGCGATAAATGGTTTCTTCATAAATTATCCTTTTCAACCAAACAGATCCAAACACTGAATGGCTCTATGTTTTATCTTGTCCAAATCCCCACATAATATATTTCTCTTTCCTAAACGAAAAAACCCTCCTAAAGTAGGGAGGGTCAATAATAAAAATCATCAGAACCATCTGATATGCTTAGGCGAAAGGAGATAGCTTTGGGGCAGGATTATGCACTGGTTGTTGATGACCATCCTTTGGTGGCAAGTGGCATTGCCAATTTCCTTAATTCGCATTGTCGATTCAAACATGTTTATGTGGCAACCAACGAAGATAATTGTTATCGACACATTCTTGAAAATGGTGCCCCGCGTTTAATCGTCATCGATTTTTGGTTATCCGATGGCACGGCATTAAAATTGCTGAAAGAGATAAAACAGCTTTATCCTCAGGTACGTTTACTGGTGGTCAGTGGTGACGAGAATAATGAAATATGGCAAAAAGTGCGTGATGCCGGTGGTCACGGTTTTGTACTTAAAAACGAACCGCCTGAATCATTTGAAAAAGCCGTTTTTGCGCTGACCGACAATCGGCAATGGTTTCCTCTGGATAACTCCATGGATAGCGCCAGTGTCAAAAATAACTTCCATAACTTTAATTTAACCCCGCGGCAAATTGACGTTTTAACCATGATGATGCGCGGCTTACCCAATAAGAGAATTGCCGCACAACTCTCTATTTCCGAACCTACCGTCAAAGAACACATCAGTAATATCTTGAAAAAAATAGGCGTTAACAGCCGGGTGGAGGCGATTACTTTACTTCATGGCAGACAGGCTCCATCAGAATGAAAATAATTCAGTCTTTACAGGATGATGGGATCTCTCCACGAGCGCAAATTCGCCTGCTGGACAATACCTTTCTACGCCTGGTGTTTAGCTTCAGCGCGGTGCCTCTTGTCGGCATCCCTTTCGCGATTTGGATTTATTTACTGGGGGAAAATCTGTGGCCGATTAGTACCTGGATAGCCTTATATCTGTTCTGTGCTGTAGCCATCAGAGTATGGCATCGCAGCTATAAAAATGAAGCCAGGGAAAAAGATGCAGAGATTATTCTCAGCCGCTGGCTACCGCATATTAATAAAGTCGCTTTCGTTCATGGCTTAGGGAAGGTGCGAACAAGTTCCTGATATGAGATCATCATATTCATCCGGAGCGCATCCCAGAGGGACATCATGAGCCATCAACTCACCTTCGCCGATAGTGAATTCAGCACTAAGCGCCGTCAG
>OOIW01000065.1_pt1 | contig 13450 bp, 13 predicted proteins | sample 1691751 | NCBI WGS metagenome assembly OOIW01 (sample SAMN05831949, study PRJEB22555) | human gut metagenome | isolation source: Skin biopsy | host: Homo sapiens
AGTCACGTACCGCTCTTCACCTTGGTCCACACACGTGTACGGATACGCTCCAGCTTCAAGGGCAACGGCTCAAGCGGCACCAGCGTGGCGATGGTGGCTTTGGACGGATAAATCCACGGGTTATCGCGCAACTTCTGCTCAACCAGCGCGGTGGCGTCCTTGTTGGCATTCGGGTACAGCGTGTGATTGGAGCTCTTGGCAATCACCTCGGGCTCAAGCATGTAATTGATAAACGCCAAGCCGGCCTTGGCGTTGGGCGCATCCTTGAGCAACACAAAGTTTTCCGACCAGACCAGCCCACCCTCGCGCGGCAAGCTGTAGGCAATCTTGCGGCCGGTGTTGTTTTTCTCATTGATGGCCTGCGCCGTCAGCGCTCCGCTCGCCCAGCCCACCACCACGCAAATATTGCCGTCGGCAAAATCAGCGTCGGTCCTGGAAGAGTCGAAGTAGAGGACGTAAGGACGGATCTTCAACAGCAGCGCCTGGGCTTTCTGGTAATCCTCGGGGTTCTGGCTGTTGCTGGGCAGGCCGAGGTAATGCAAGGCAATTGAAATGATTTCACTCGGCGAGTCGAGCATCGCCACGCCACACGACTTGAGCTTGCTGATGTTCTCTTCCTTGAAGATCAGGTCCCAACTGTCCACCGGCGCATTGTCGCCCAACACCGCTTTGACCTTGGCCGGGTTGAAGCCGATCAGGATGGTGCCGTACATGTAGGGCACGGCGAATTTATTGCCGGGGTCGTTGGCTTCGATCAGCTTCATCAGCTTGGGGTCGAGGTGGTTCCAGTTGGGCAACTGGCTTCGGTCCAGCGCCTGGAACACGCCGGCTTCGATCTGCTTGGCCAGGAACACGTTGGACGGCACCACCACGTCATAGCCCGAGTTGCCGGTGAGCAACTTGGCCTCAAGGGCTTCGTTGGTGTCGAAGATGTCGTACACCAGCTTGACCTGCGGGTGCTGTGCCTTGAAGTCTTCGAGCGCCTTGGGGGTGATGTAGTCGAACCAGTTGTAGACCTTGAGGGGTTTCTCTTCGGCGTGGGCCGCGCCGCCAAGAACGGCTGCGCAGAGGACGAGTGACTTGAGCATGTTCATTGGGCGGACTCCTCAAAACCTTCGAGCACGTTGACGGCGTTGATGCCGATTTCTTCCACGGCGTAGCCGCCTTCCATCACAAACAGCGTGGGTTTGCCCAAGCGGGCGATGCGTGCGCCCATCGCCAGGTAGTCCGGGCTGTCGAGTTTGAATTGCGAAATCGGGTCGTCTTTGAACGTATCCACACCCAGGGAAACGACGATGATGTCGGCGCCATAGCGCGCAATCTCGGTGCAGGCTTCTTCGAGTGCTGCGCTCCAGCGATCCCAGCCGGAACCTGCCGGCAATGGGTAGTTGAAATTGAAGCCTGCGCCGGCGTCTTCTCCCCGTTCGTCGGCATACCCCAGGAAAAACGGAAACTCCGCTTCCGGGTGCCCATGGATCGAGGTGAAGAGCACGTCACTGCGGGCATAAAAAATCGACTGCGTGCCGTTGCCGTGGTGGTAATCCACGTCGAGAATCGCGACCTTTTTGTGGCCTTGGTCGAGGAATGCCTGAGCGGCAATGGCCGCGTTGTTGAGGTAGCAATACCCGCCCATCAAATCGCTGGCGGCGTGATGCCCCGGCGGGCGACACAGGGCAAAGGCGGCGTTTGCACCTTGTGCGATTGCCTGCTGCGCCGTCAGGGCGACTTGCGCGGCGCTGTAGGCGGCTTGCCACGTGCCGGCGGTAATCGGTGCGCCACCGTCAAAACTGTAATAACCCAGTTGGCCATGCAGGCTGGCAGGCAGTACCCGGCGCAGGGTGCGGGCAGGCCAGGTGTAGGGCAGCAAGTCGCCGTCCTGGCCGAACTCGGTCCAGCGCGCCCAGGCACCTTTGAAGAAGTCGAGGTAGTCGCGGCTGTGAATGCGTTGCAGCGGTGCCAGGCCAAAGTCCTGCGGCGCCTGAACCGGGCCCAGGTCGCGGTCCTTGACCCGTTGCAACACATGGTCGGCGCGCGATGGCATTTCGAAGCAGGGCATCAGTTGCCCGTCCATCAATTCGCAACGGCCGTGATGCAGGTGGTGATCGTCCGAGTAGATCGTCAGCATTTATTGTTCTCCGCAGGCTGTATCGGTGGATGCAGTCTTGCGGCGGGCGGGTTTTAAGAGAACGGCAGGAGCGGCCAAAAGGGGATAATTATGGCCAAATTATCTGTCCTGAATTCGCCCCTCAATGAAGCATCATGCGCGAAATTGGCTCGGCGCCACGCCACTCCAACGCACAAAGGCATGCCTGAAACTTGCCGTTTCGCTGAAACCCAGTGCCTCGGCAATCCGGTAAATCGGCCAGTGGTCCTCAGCCAGCAGTTGCTTGGCGCGCTCGAAACGCAGCTCGTCCAGCAGCTCCTGGTAGCTGCAGCCCAGGTCATGCAGATGCCGGCGCAGGGTGCGTGCCGAACAGTTCATCTGCTCGGCCAAGCCCTCCAGGCCCGGCGCGGCGTTGAGCTGTGCGGCGAGCAGCTGGCGAATTCTGCCGAGCCAGGCCTGGCGCCCGGTGAACTCCAGGTTTTGTTTGCGGCAACGCTCGGCCATCGCCTGGTGAGTAATGGCGTCGGCCAGGGGCAGCGGCTGGTCCAGCCAGTGTTTGTCGAAGGCAAAGGCATTGGCGGTGGCCTGAAATTGCAGCGTGCAGGGGAAGCGCTCGGCGTAGCGCATGCGATAGTCGGGGGCATCATGTTCAAAGCGCGCAGCCAGTAAGGGCAGAGGCTGGCCGAGCAGGTCGTCACAGATCACTTTGAGCGATGCCAGGCACAACTCGACGTTGAACATTTCCAGGCTGGGGTTTTCCCGGTAGTCGCCGGCGGTGAACCAGATTCGCTCACCGTCCTCTTCAAGGCTCAACTCGAACAGTGTTCCCAGCAGCGCCGGATACCGCAGGGCCAGTCGCAATGCGTCACCAAAGGTGGCACTGGTGAGCAGGGCGTAACCGAGCATGCCGTAGGCCGAGACATGCATCCGGCGGCCCAACTCCAGGCCCACATCCCGGCGCAGGGCCACGGCGTTGGCGCATACGCGCATTTCCTGATTGGTGGTGATGCGCGTATCGGCGCGGCTCAAGTCCGCCGCACAGATGCCACTGCCGGCGAGCAGCGCTTCAAAGGGCAAGCCTTCGGCCTTGAACGTGCTGAGCACCAGGGAAACGGCATTGAGGGTGGTGAGGTGGGAGTGCAGCATGGGAACTTCCAGCCAGGGGATGGCTGGAAGTGGAGCAAGTTACATGCCGGTCAGCTCAGTTCGCCGCACAGGTCCAGTTCCACCAGGCGGCGCACTTCACTGGCCTCAAGCCCGGCGCCGAGCAGGGCATTGAGCTTGCCGAACGCCGCTTCACGGGTCATGCCGCCACCGGACAGCACGCCCACGCCGCGCAGGCGGCTGCCGGCTTCGTACACGTCCAGTTCCACGCCGCCTTCATGGCATTGAGTGATTGCCACGACGGTTACACCCAGTTCCTGCGCACGCTTGAGGCTGGCGAGAAAATCAGGGTTATCGCTCGGCCCGGTGCCGCTGCCGAAGCATTCCAGCACCAACGCCTGAATACCGCTGTCGATCAGTGCGTCCAGTTGCGCGGCGGCGATACCCGGCACCAGCGGCAGCACGCCGACGTTGGCCAGCGCTTTGGGTTGGCGGTAATCCAGGGCGGGCGGCAGTGCATCGGCCTTGGCTACGCCGCCATTGCGCTGCAAGGCGGCAAATGGATGGCGACCAAAGCTGCGAATCTTCGCGCATCGGGTCGGTGCCATCAGTGCGCCGTGGAAGTACAGCTGCACACCTGGTGCAAGGCCTTCGCCCAATGCCAGCAGGGCGCCGCTGACGTTTTCCCAGGCATCGCTGTCGGGCACGCCGGCAGGCAGCATGGAACCGGTGAACACAACCGGCGCCGGCAGGCCGAGCAGTTGGAAACTCATCGCCGCCGCGCTGTAGGCCAGGGTGTCGGTGCCGTGCAGGATCAGCACGGCGTCGCAGCCGTCGTCCACGGCTTCAATCACAGCGGTGCGCAGGCGCTGCCAGTAGGCGGGGGTCATGTTGGCGCTGTCGATCAGCGGCGCCATTTCCCGGAAGCGCCAGGCAGGCACTGGCAGGTCGGCAAGCTGTTCGCGCATACGTGCTTCGAAACCGGAAGCCGGGGCCAGGCCGTTGGCGCTGGCCTGCATGCCGATGGTACCGCCGGTGTAGAGCACCATGATGTTGTTAGCTTTGGACATCGAGAATTCTCCTGAACGAAAAACGCCGCCGGGCCCAGAGCATGCCCAAGGCCGGGCGGCGTGTCATCTATCTAGGCTTTCTACGCTCAGCGTTGCGCTTGAGCGTTCAGTTCAGCCGATGCTTGAGCGCCAGGCTCAGGCGTCGCCGGGTTTGCCGGCCACGCTTTGCGGTCCAGGTCCAGGTCAGGGAACTTGCTGGAATCGAACACTGGCGTCTTGATGCCTGCCGCACGCTGGCCATCGTAGTCATTCAGGATGCGCATGGCGATCTTGAACAGGAACGCCAGGGCGAACAGGTTGACGAACGCCAGCAGGGTCATGGTGATGTCGGCGAAGGCGAACACGGTGCTCAGGTTCTCGATCGAACCCCAGAAAATCAGCACCAGCACCAGCGCACGGTAGCCCATCAGCACCTTGCGGTTGTTACCCACCAGGAAGCGCAGGTTGCTCTCGCCGAGGTAGTAGTTGTACATGATCGAGGTGAACACGAACAACGCCAGGGCTACCGAGATGAACATCCGGCCCCAGTCACCGACCACCGCCGCCAGGGAGTTCTGGGTCAGGGCAATGCCGTCGCCTTCAAAGCCTGGGGTGTAGAAACCGGAGAGCAGGATCAGCAACGCGGTGCAGGTACAGATCACGAAGGTGTCGAGGAACACGCTGAACGCCTGCACCACGCCTTGGGCGATCGGGTGTTCTACCGAGGCCACTGCCGCCACGTTAGGCGCACTGCCCAAACCGGCTTCGTTGGCGAACACGCCGCGTTTCACACCCATGATGATTGCGCTGCCCACCAGGCCACCGAAGGCTTGGTCGAGACCGAAAGCGCTCTTGACGATGGTCGCGAGCATGGCCGGCACGTGGTCGAATTGCAGCACGATCACGTAGAGGGTCACGGCGATGTAGACCAGGGTCTTGACCGGCACCAGCAGGTCGGCGATCGAGGCGATACGCTTGATCCCGCCGATGAACACCAGGCCCAGCAATACCGCCAGCGCGAGGCCGGTGTAGGTGGTGTCGAGGCCAAAAGCATTGTTCAGCGAGTGGGTCACGGCGTGGGCTTGCAGGCCGTTGAAGGCGAAACCGAAGGTCACCAGCAACAGGAACGCCATGACCATACCCAGCCAGCGCTTATGCAGGCCGTGCTGGATGTAGTAGGCCGGGCCACCACGGTAGGTGCCTTCAGCGTCGGTGCGCTTATACAGCTGGCCGAGGGAGCATTCGATGAAGCTCGAAGACATGCCCACCAGCGCGGTGACCCACATCCAGAACACGGCACCCGGGCCACCCAGGGTGACGGCAATGCCGACACCGGCGATGTTACCGGCACCGACGCGGCCGGCCAGGCTGAGCATCAGCGCCTGGAACGAGCTGAGTTGGCCGGCGCTGCTCTTCAGGCTGTCTTTAAACACCGAGAACATGTGGAAAAAGTGACGCAATTGAACGAAACGCGAGCGGATCGTGAAATAACCGCCGAGCCCGACAATGAGCACGATCAGTACTTTCCCTGAGAGGAAGTCGTTGATGACTTCGAGCATGGAGTGTTCCTCGCTGATTTTTCTAATGGCAAACGCAGGACGGTCCGACGCGTCGCTCGGCACCAGGCAGTGCACGACGCTTCGCCCCAATCCTTTTGCGGGTGTTGTTATTCATGCGCTTTCGCGTTGTATCCGGGCCTCGTTACCGACGGCCGCAGACGCGAAGAGGGGCGGCACTATACCTAGGCGAGCGTGATCCGTCTGCACGGGGCGATTAAAGGTTTCAGCCAGGCGGTTGCAGGCAAGGAGGGTTTGCAGGGCGATATTGGATTTTTTATGGGCGTCATTTCACAACCTTGGGGCAAAAAAAAGGGCCTGAAGAACGAGCCTTCAGGCCCTCAAAAGGTGAGAGGTGTCTAGTCCCTCAACCTGGTGAGCGGTGCATCAAACGCTTAGGCCTTCAGCGGGACCAAACGTGGAGCAATCATGTTTTCGGGGCGCAGGATGTCGTCGAGCATGGCGTCGTCGAGCAAGCCTTCTTCGCGCACCAGTTCCAGCACGCCGCGGCCGCTTTCGAGGGCGATACGCGCAATGCGGGTGGCGTTTTCATAGCCGATGTACGGGTTCAGCGCGGTGACCAGACCGATGGAGTGTTCCACCAGTTCGCGGCAACGGGCTTCGTTGGCGGTGATGCCGACGATGCAGTGTTCGCGCAGCATGTCCATGGCGCGTTGCAGCAGGCGGATCGAGTCGAAGATCTTGAACGCGATCAGCGGCTCCATCACGTTCAACTGCAGTTGGCCGCCTTCGGCTGCCATGGTCAGGGCCAGGTCGTTACCGATAACCTGGAACGCGACCTGGTTCACGGCTTCCGGGATCACCGGGTTAACCTTGCCGGGCATGATAGAGCTGCCTGGCTGGCGTGCCGGCAGGTTGATCTCGTTGATGCCGGTGCGTGGGCCGCTGGACAACAGGCGCAGGTCGTTGCAGATCTTCGACAGTTTCACTGCGGTACGCTTGAGCATGCCGGAGAACAGCACGAAGGCGCCCATGTCGGAGGTGGCTTCGATCAAGTCGGCAGCCGGTACCAGCGGCTGGCCGCTGATCAGGGCCAGGCGCTGCACGGCCAGGGCCTGGTAGCGCGGGTCGGCGTTGATGCCGGTGCCGATCGCGGTGCCGCCCAGGTTCACTTCGGTCAACAGCTCAGGCGCCAGGGTTTTCAGGCGGGCCAGGTCTTCACCGAGGGTGGTGGCGAAGGCGCGGAATTCCTGGCCGAGGGTCATCGGCACGGCGTCTTGCAATTGGGTGCGGCCCATTTTCAGCACGTGGCTGAACTCGACGCCCTTGGCGGCGAACGCCTGGATCAGGCTGTCGAGGCTGGCCAGCAGTGCATCATGGCCCAGCAGCAGACCCAAGCGGATCGCGGTCGGGTAGGCGTCGTTGGTCGACTGCGCCATGTTCACGTCGTTGTTAGGGTGCAGGTACTGATATTCGCCCTTGTTGTGGCCCATGGCCTCCAACGCGATGTTGGCGATGACTTCGTTGGCATTCATGTTGGTTGAAGTGCCGGCGCCGCCTTGAATCATGTCCACCACGAACTCTTCGTGGAAATCGCCGCGGATCAGACGGGCACAGGCTTCGCTGATGGCAGCGTGCTTGGCTTCGCTGAGCTGGCCCAACTCGCGGTTGGCGTCAGCGGCTGCTTGCTTGACCATTGCCAGGCCGACCACCAATTTCGGGTAATGCGAAATCGGAACGCCCGAGAGGCGGAAGTTATTCACCGCTCGCAGGGTCTGGATGCCGTAGTACGCTTGAGCAGGTACTTCAAGTACGCCAAGCAGGTCTTTTTCTGTGCGGAATGATGCAGCGGAGGACATGACGGAAATCATCTCGATAGGGACCCGGGCTAGGCCGGAACGCTGTGAATGCTAGGCTTGCAGGAGATTTTGGGCCAATGCTGTTAAACACTGGCCTATGCACAAACGGCATAATGAAGGTGTGACCCAGCTATCATGGCGGGCGTGTGTGCCAAAATGGTGCATACCCGTGGGAGGAAGTGATGAACCTTGAGAGCAAATGGCTGGAAGACTTCAGCGCCTTGGCGGCCACCCGCAGCTTTTCCCAGGCGGCAGAGCGACGCTTTGTTACCCAGCCGGCGTTCAGCCGTCGTATTCGCAGCCTGGAAGCTGCGCTGGGCTTGACCTTGGTCAACCGCTCGCGCACGCCAGTCGAATTAACGGCGGCGGGGCAGTTGTTCCTGGTGACTGCGCGCACGGTGGTCGAGCAACTCGGTGAAGTGCTGCGCCATTTGCATCACCTGGAAGGCGGGCAGGGCGAAGTCATGCAAGTGGCGGCGGCGCATTCCCTGGCATTGGGCTTCTTCCCACGCTGGATCGCGCAACTGCGCAACGAAGGCCTGAACATCGCCACGCGACTGGTCGCCACCAACGTCGGTGACGCCGTGCACGCCCTGCGTGAGGGCGGCTGCGATTTGATGCTGGCGTTCTACGACCCGGATGCCGCCATGCAGATGGATCCGGAGATCTTCCCGTCGCTGCACCTGGGCAATACCGAAATGCTCCCGGTGTGCGCCGCCGATGCCGAGGGCAAGCCGTTGTTCGACCTGGAAGGCGAGGGCAGTGTGCCGCTGCTGGCCTACAGCGCCGGCGCATTTCTCGGGCGCTCGGTGAACCTGTTGCTGCGCCAGCGCGCACTGCGTTTTACCACGGTGTACGAAACCGCCATGGCCGATAGCCTCAAGAGCATGGCGCTGGAAGGCCTTGGCATTGCCTGGGTGCCGCAACTGAGCGTGCGGGCCGAACTGGCGCGCGGTGAACTGGTGGTGTGCGGCGGCCCGCAATGGCATGTGCCGCTGGAGATTCGTCTGTATCGCTGCGCGTTGGTGCGCAAGGCGAACGTGCGGTTGTTGTGGCGTAAACTTGAAGGTGGTGCTGCGGGGGCGACTTCTGGATGAGCAGGTGAAGTCGCCGACGCCGACGTCTGATGTACATCTGGTGTGTCAGCTGAACTTGCTTAGATAGGTGCGGATGTTTGTTCGGTTCTTATCGCTGAAGCGGTAATCGTTTGCGTGCATTGTTGAAACACTACTATCGTTCATGACAGTTTCATACCACCAAGGGAAATGATAGTTAACTTCGGCGTCGCTTGGTTTGGCGCCGAACATAAGCCCTACGGCGTGGGCAATTCCCCTGTCGTCATTCAATGCAGCAATGCCGGCGTCGAAGCCCGGAGCGCCTGATCCAGGGTGACCGTCTTCACTTTTTGGCGTTATAAACAAGTATTTTTTGAGTTCTTCCGAGTTGTCGGTAGCGTGTTGCTTCTGTTGGTGCTTCAAATAGTCGACCTGTGAGTTCAGGTCGCTGAGCTTGTCGCCGCCTTTGCTGAAGCCACGCAGATGTGAGTAATGATCGACGTTGAACTTGACCTCGCGCCCAGCATATTTTTTAAATTCAGACTGGATCAGGTTGAAGTTTTTTTGCATTCGGTCTTCCTGCGACTGAGTAAGCCTGATGCTCTCATGCAAAATAACTTGTATTTCAACAGGTTTTTTTTCAGTGCTGGCAAGTACAGGGCTGTTAACTTTTGCAACTTGCCAGAAGTCAAAGGGTGATCTGTGAATGGATTGCATGACTAGCGCTCTCTATCGACTCAAAGGCTTATTTAATAAATCAATCACGCCGGGCATGTAAAACGCTTACTTGTTAACATGTGTGTTCAAGTGTTTATTTCCTACAAATTGTTGCTCAAGAACGCTGTTCGATCTTTCGAGCACATTCGGAGCGTCGTCAGCGCCGGCCTGACTTTTAAGTCAGTTTGTGCGATTGGTCAGGCCTGTGACGGGCGGTCTTCCAAGGGGCTGTTTATCTGGATTATTACGGTATACTGCGCGGCCTTCGGCCGGTCCAACCGGCCTTAATTCGTACACCAAGCCACGCCGGATATCCCGCGTGGCTTGTTGTTTTTTGACGCGCCTGCGGGCGCCCAGAGAGAAGAGGCACGACGATGAGTGCATTGGTTGGCGTGATCATGGGCTCCAAGTCCGATTGGTCCACCCTTAGCCACACCGCCGATATGCTGGAAAAACTCGGCATTCCGTATGAAGTGAAAGTGGTCTCTGCCCACCGCACCCCGGATTTGCTGTTCCAGTATGCCGATGAAGCAGAATCCCGTGGCATCGAGGTGATCATCGCCGGTGCCGGCGGTGCGGCGCACCTGCCAGGCATGTGTGCGGCCAAGACCCATCTGCCGGTGCTCGGTGTGCCGGTGCAGTCGTCGATGCTCTCGGGCGTGGATTCGCTGTTGTCCATCGTGCAGATGCCGGCCGGTATTCCGGTGGCTACATTGGCAATCGGCAAGGCCGGCGCGATCAACGCTGCGTTGCTGTCCGCCAGCATCCTGGGCGCCAAGCACCCGCAGTTCCATGCGGTGCTGAAAAAATTCCGTGCTGAGCAGACAGACAGCGTGCTGGACAATCCAGACCCACGCATCGCCTGAGGTTATTGACGATGAAGATCGGTGTAATCGGTGGCGGCCAACTGGGTCGCATGCTGGCCCTGGCGGGTACGCCGCTGGGGATGAACTTCGCTTTCCTGGACCCGGCGCCGGACGCCTGCGCGGCTGCGTTGGGTGAACACCTGCGGGCTGACTACAGCGACCCGGATCACCTGCGCCAACTGGCGGATGAAGTCGACCTGGTGACCTTCGAGTTCGAAAGCGTCCCGGCCGAAACCGTGGCCTTCCTGTCGCAGTTCGTACCGGTGTACCCGAGCGCCGAAGCCTTGCGCATCGCGCGTGACCGCTGGTTCGAGAAGAGCATGTTCAAGGATTTGGGCATCCCGACGCCGGCGTTCGCCGACATCCAGTCCCAAGCGGACCTGGACGCCGCCGTCGCCAGCATCGGCCTGCCGGCTGTGCTGAAAACCCGCACCCTGGGTTACGACGGCAAGGGCCAGAAAGTCCTGCGCACTGCTGCCGATGTGGTCGGCACTTTTGCCGAACTGGGCAGTGTTGCCTGCCTGCTGGAAGGCTTTGTGCCGTTCACCGGTGAAGTTTCTCTGATCGCTGTGCGCGCCCGTGACGGCGAGACCCGCTTCTACCCGTTGGTGCACAACACTCACGACAGCGGCATTCTCAAGCTGTCCGTAGCCAGCACCGACCACCCGCTGCAGGCCCTGGCCGAAGACTATTCCAGCCGTGTGCTCAAGCAGCTGGATTACGTCGGCGTGATGGCGTTCGAGTTCTTTGAAGTCGACGGTGGCCTCAAGGCCAACGAAATCGCCCCGCGTGTGCACAACTCCGGGCACTGGACCACCGAAGGCGCCGAGTGCAGCCAGTTCGAAAACCACCTGCGGGCGGTGGCGGGCTTGCCGTTGGGCTCCACGGCCAAGGTCGGTGAGAGCGCCATGCTCAACTTCATCGGTGTTGTACCGCCAGTGGAAAAAGTCATCGCCATCGACGACTGCCACCTGCATCACTACGGCAAGGCCTTCAAGGCCGGGCGCAAGGTCGGCCACGCCAACCTGCGCTGCAAGGACCGTGCGACCCTGCAAGGGCAGATCCTCAAGGTCGAAGCGCTGATCGCCGAGCAATAACCCGGGGGTCGGCGGGAACCATTGGTTGCCGCCGTCTCTCTGATTGCAGGATGGCAAAGCCTGACTAGGCTTTGGCATGACTCACATTCAATTCAGAGGGAAATGCCATGGGTATCATCGGAACCATTTTTATCGGCCTGATCGTCGGTCTGCTCGCGCGTTTCCTCAAGCCTGGCGACGACAGCATGGGCTGGATCATGACCATCCTGTTGGGTATTGCAGGTTCCCTGGCCACCACTTACGGTGGTCAGGCCCTGGGCATCTACCAGGCGGGTCAAGGCGCAGGCTTTATCGGTGCGCTGATCGGCGCCATCGTGTTGCTGGTGATTTACGGTCTGCTGCGTAAAAAGTAATTAAGCGACAAAGCCCTCTGCGCTGCGCAGGCGCAGAGGGCTAGAATGCTCGGCATCTGAACTTGCCGAGTTTTTTCATGCGCCGTCTTTTATTCACACTCCTCCTGTTGGGCTCAGGCCTGGCGCACGCCGGTGAACTGCCGGAAACCGATTGGCTCGACCTGATGCCGCTGTCCGATCAGAAAGCCCTCGAAGCCATGCCCGAGATCGACCACAACTCCCCCGAAGCCCAAGGCACGTTCACTGACAAAGGTGGCCTGAAGCAGAGCAAGGGCTTGCCGGCGGTGATGTATTCGACCAAGACCGTGGCCGCCATGAACGGCAAGAATATCCGTATCGGCGGCTACCCGGTGCCGTTGGAAACCGATGCCAAAGGCCGCAGCACGCTGTTCTTCCTGGTGCCTTACCCAGGCGCCTGCATCCATGTGCCGCCACCGCCCCCTAACCAGTTGGTGCTGGTGCGTTATCCCAAGGGGCTGAAGCTGGATGATATCTACACGCCGCTGTGGGTGACGGGCACGTTGAAGGTGGAGAAGGTCAATAACGATTTGGCGGATGCGGCGTATGCGCTGGATGCGGGGAAGGTGCGGGTGGTGAAAGAGTCCGATCTCTAGATCATGACGCAGAACCCAATGTGGGAGCGGGCTTGCTCGCGAAGGCGTAGTGTCAGTCAATATAACGTTGACTGGTCCACCGCATTCGCGAGCAAGCCCGCTCCCACATTTTGATCAGCGTTTACTACAGGGCGATACCGGTGATGCTCACGCCCAAAGTATGGCTTTCACCCGGCGCCAGGCTCACCACATCATCCAGCACATTTGCCGTCTCGATGCACAACATGCCCTGCCAGCCATCATCGGCCATGTCGTCGAACGCCTTGGCGCGCTCGGTCCAGGGGTTCCAGATCACCGTCGAGTTCGAGCCCCGGCTGGTCAACTGGAGGCGGCGCTGCCAGTCTTTATCGACAATGTTCAACTGCGCCGGGGTATTGAGGTAGATACGGTCGGTCTCGGCCGTGAAGTGCAGCAAACCGGATTGCTGTTTGTTGCTCCAGCCGTCGGCGGTATCGATATACGCCAGCCCATCCAGGCCTTCGACCTGTACGTTGCGCACGTCGCTCACGGCGAAATAGGTGTGCAGCGCCTGGCTAAGGCTTACCGTATCGGTGCCACGGTTGTGGCTGGTCAGGTGGATATGCAGTTGATCGTCGAGCAGCAGGCTCAGCTTCAGGTCGACCTGATGGGGCCAGCCGGGAAAACCGCCCGCAGGCACCGGCAATACCAGGTCGACGCGCAATGCATCGCCTTCAATCGTGGTCCCGGCCAATTCCCAGCGCGCGGTCCGTACAAAACCGTGGGCGCCGGCAGGTTGATCGCTCTGGCGCATCGCTTTTACGCTGTGCGGGTTGCGGTCGAACACACCGAACCACGGCCAGCACACCGGCACGCCGGTACGGATGCCTTTGCCTTGTTTGAACACCGCCTCGGGGTTCGGCCAGATCAACGGCTGCTCGCCCTGGCGCTGGTAACTGAAGATATGCGCGCCCTGTTGGGCCACCTGCAGTTCGGCGCCGTTGTGACGGATGCGCCAGCAGTCCAACTCGTCGACTTTCACGGTTTCAACGTGGGGCGTAGGCATACAAAGCACTCTTGATGGCAGGCAATGGGGCAATTGACCGTCAAAACCCGACGAGGTTTAACGCGCGCGAGACGGCACCGAGCGCGTGCGG
>OOIW01000069.1_pt1 | contig 11613 bp, 8 predicted proteins | sample 1691751 | NCBI WGS metagenome assembly OOIW01 (sample SAMN05831949, study PRJEB22555) | human gut metagenome | isolation source: Skin biopsy | host: Homo sapiens
GGGCAATTTGCCGGGATCCTGCGGGTCAGCGTTCCCACGCAGAGCCGTCAGGACCTGGTGAATGCGCTGGAGGATTTATCCACCCATGGCATTCGTGTGCTGGTGGGCGAGGGCAGTACCGGGCAGGCGTTGGACGCCAAGCCAATCTTGATGACGCTGGTGGGCAATGACCGTTCGGGGATTGTGCGCGAGATTACCGCGCTGTTGAGCAAGCAGGGCGTCAACCTGGAGCGCTTGAGCACTGATGTGCGTCCGGCCCCGATGAGCGGTGATCCGCTATTCAATGCCGAGGCGCTGTTGCGGGTGCCGTCAACCCTGTCCCTGGAGACGCTGCAGGAATCTTTGGAAACCTTGGCGGATGACTTGATGGTGGAACTGCGCAGCGAGGAATAACGGCCCACAGGGTTATGCATGGAAATCTTGCATGGGCCTGTGGATAACCTGTAGAGACCCGGCGCCAGGCCACGTGCGCCGTGGTTCTCCGTCGGCTGAGCAAAAAACGAGCAGTTTCAACGGCTTGTGCACAAATGGCGGGGATCAGGTTGTGGATAACCTTGGGGTGGATGTCTGCAAGCCATGCACGCTGTGGCTTGCAGAGGTTTGTACGTTATTTGATCAGCGTTTGCGCACGGTCAGCCAGGCATCCAGGCTGTAGACCACCAGGCCGGCCCAGATAAAAGCGAAGGCAATCAGCGTGCTCGGTGCCAGGTGCTCACCGAACAGCAGCACCGCTTCGAGCAGCACCAGCGTCGGCGCGACGTACTGCAAAAAGCCCAGTGCGGTGTAGGGCAAATGCCGTGCGGCGGCGTTGAAACACACCAGCGGGATCAGCGTCACCGGGCCTGCGGCCACCAGCCACCACGCTTCGGAGGTGCTCCAGAATTCCATCTGTGCGCTGTGGGCCGAGGGGTTGAACAGCAACCATGCGATGGCAATCGGCACCAGCATCCAGGTTTCCACCACCAGCCCCGGCAACGCCTTGACCGGTGCCTGCTTGCGGATCAACCCATAAAAGCCAAAGGTCAGCGCCAGCACCAGCGAGACCCACGGCAAACTGCCGACTTGCCACACCTGTTGCGCCACACCCACCGCCGCCAGCCCGACGGCTATCCACTGCAAACGCCGCAGGCGTTCGCCGAGAATCAGCATGCCCAGCAGCACATTCACCAACGGGTTTATGTAATAACCCAGGCTCGCTTCCAGCATGCGTCCGCTGTTCACCGACCACACATAGGTCAGCCAGTTAGCCGCAATCAACGAGCCACTGAGTGCCAGAATAGCCAGGCGCTTGGGGTTGTCGCGCAGCTCACGGAACCAGCCCGGGTGTTTCCACACCATTAACAGCAGACCGCCGAACAGCGCCGACCACAACACGCGGTGCACGATGATTTCGGCGGCGGGAACACTGGCGATGGCTTTGAAGTAGAGCGGGAACAGGCCCCAGATGACATAGGCACTCAGGCCCAGGATGTAACCCTTGCGGGGGTTGGCGGCGTGCATTGCGGAATCCTTGCTTAGGCAGCTATCAAAGCGCGATTGTAAGGATTTTTGTCCGCAGGTGGGATTGGCTTTTCTGTGGGAACTGGCGTGCCTGTGATGACCTCACCTTGGTGCGACGGATGCACCGAGTTGTTTGCATCGCCGGCAAGCCGGCTCCCACAAGAAGCAGAGTCAGGGTCAGAACAGTTTCAGCGGTTCTTCGTTGAGGGCCGACAGTTGCTCACGCAACGCCAGCACCTGGTCACCCCAATACCGCTCGCTGCCGAACCACGGGAAGCTGTGCGGGAACGCCGGGTCATCCCAGCGTCGTGCCAGCCAGGCGCTGTAGTGCATCAGGCGCAAGGCGCGCAGTGGTTCGATGAGTGCCAGTTCGCGGGGGTCGAAGTCGTGGAATTCCTGATAGCCGTCCATCAATTCCGACAGCTGGCCCAGGCATTCCTGACGGTCCCCGGCGAGCATCATCCACAGGTCCTGGACGGCCGGGCCCATGCGGCAGTCATCGAGGTCGACGATATGGAACATTTCATCGCGGCACATCATGTTGCCGGGGTGGCAATCGCCGTGCATGCGGATGTTCTTGTGCGGCGTGGCCTTGTACACCTCTTCCACACGCTTGAGCAGGTCGCGCGCGACAGACTCGTAAGCGGGCAGCAGGCTCTTGGGAATGAAATTGCCTTCAAGCAAGGTGTTGAGGGAATCGTGACCGAAGTTCTTCACCCCCAAGGCTTCGCGGTGTTCAAACGGGCGGGTGGACCCCACGGCGTGCAAACGGCCAAGCAATTGCCCGAGGCGATACAGCTGATCCAGGTTGCCCGGCTCCGGCGCACGCCCGCCACGGCGTGGGAACAGGGTGAAGCGAAAGCCCGCGTGTTCGAACAGGCTTTCGCCGTTATGCACCAGCGGTGCAACCACCGGCACTTCGCACTCGGCCAGTTCGAAGGTGAAGCGGTGTTCTTCCAGGATCGCTTCGTTGGTCCAGCGCTGCGGGCGGTAGAATTTGGCGATCAGCGGCTCGGAGTCTTCGATGCCCACCTGATACACACGGTTTTCGTAGCTGTTGAGCGCCAGAACGCGAGCATCGCTGAGAAAACCGATACTTTCGACAGCGTCGAGTACCAGGTCGGGGGTGAGTGTTTCAAACGGATGGGCCATGCAAACTCCTGCGCGCAGCAGGGCGCCGCGTCCGGCTCGGTATGGTAACGCACCCGCGCATAGATAGGTGGTGGCTGTGCGGACGCCTGCACAGGCAAGCCCGTTCCCACAATTGCCCGAGTGCCACCTTTGGAATGCGGTCAATTGTGCGAGCGGGCTTGCCCGCGCTGAGGCCCTGTCAGGCGCCGACGACCCCACCGTCATCCCGCCGAATCGCCATCACTGACGAGCGCGGTTTACCGTTGGGCAGATGCTCCGGCCAGGTCGAACCACCGGTTTCCCCCGGGTGCTGAATTCCCACGAACAGGGTCTTCTGATCCGGCGAAAAGCTGATCCCCGTGACCTCACACGCCACCGGCCCGACCATAAAGCGACGAATTTCGCCGGTCGTCGGGTCGGCACACAGCATCTGGTTATTGCCCATGCCGGCGAAGTCGCCCGCGTTGCTGTAGTCGCCGTCGGTCAGGATCCACAAGCGCCCGGCCTTGTCGAAACCCAAGCCATCAGGGCTGTTGAACATGTTTTGCGGGTTGATGTTGGACGAGCCGCCTTTTGGCGTGCCGGCATGCACACCGGGGTTGCCGGCCACCACAAACAAATCCCAGGTGAAGGTGTTGGCGCCGTGGTTATCCGCGTCGGCTTTCCAGCGCAGGATCTGGCCATACACGTTTTTCTCACGCGGATTCGGCCCGCCCACCGGCTGGCCGTCTTCACCGCGTTTGGCGTTGTTGGTGAGCGTGCAATACACCTGGCCGTCGGTGGGGCTGACCACGATCCATTCGGGGCGGTCCATGCGTGTGGCTTTCACCACACTGGCGGCCAGGCGCGCGTGGATCAGCACTTCGGCCTGGCTGGCAAACCCCGAGCTGGCGTCGATGCCGTTTTTGCCGTGGGTGAGTTCGACCCATTCGCCTTTGCCCTTGGGGTGGTCGGCATTGCCGTCGCCGGCATCGAAAATCGCCACGTACAGGGTGCCGTGGTCGAGCAGGTTCTTGTTGGCTTTGGGGTTGTGGTGGTTGATCGGATCGCGGCTGACGAACTTGTAGATGAACTCGCCACGCTCGTCGTCGCCCATGTACACCACGGCGCGGCCATCACGGGTTTCTGCCAGTGCGGCGTTTTCGTGTTTGAAGCGGCCCAGGGCAGTGCGCTTGACCGGTGTGGATTGCGGGTCGAACGGGTCGATTTCCACCACCCAGCCGTGGCGATTGAGTTCGTTGGGGTTCTTGGCCATGTCGAAGCGCGGGTCGTGCAGGTGCCAATTGATCTCGCGGCTGGCGGCCACCACGCCGTAGCGTTTTTGCCCGGCGTCGAAGCTTTGTTGCGGGTTGCTGCTGCCAAAGCAGTCGGTGAAGTTCTCTTCGCAGGTCAGGTAAGTGCCCCATGGCGTCTTGCCGTTGGCGCAGTTCTGGAAGGTGCCGAGGGCTTTTTTGCCGGTTTTGTCGGCGCTGGTTTTCAGCCAGGCATGGCCGGCAGCGGGGCCACCCAGGCGGATCGGCGAGTTACCGTGGATGCGGCGGTTGTAGCGCGAGTCCTGCACGAACTGCCAGGTGTCGCCCTTGCGCCGCACCTCTATCACCGACACACCTTCGCTGGCCTGGGCCTTGCGCACGTCTTCAGCCGATTGCGGCGCGCCGCCATGGGCGTAGAGGTAGCGGTAGTTGGTGTATTCGTTGTTGATCGCCATCAGTGCGCGGTTGTCGTCGCCGGGGAAGGCGAACAGGCTCATGCCGTCGTTGTTGTCACCGAATTGCTGCTCCTGGGCCTGGGCGCTGCCGTTGCCGGACGGGTCAAAGGCCGGGCCATGGGTGTGCAGCGGCTGGCCCCAACTGATCAATACCGAGGCGCTGTAGCCGGGCGGCAAGGTGATGGCGTCGCTAGTGGCAGCGGCGATGCTGGCAAAGCCCAGCAATGGGCTGGCGGTCGCGGCATTCACGGCCATTGCGCTGCGCGTCAGCAGGTTGCCGCCCAGGAACATCGCTGCGCCACACAGGGCGCCGGCGCCGATAAAACGCCGGCGGGTGAGGCCGACCATCTGTTCAAGGTCAGTGGCTTGGTTTTCTTCTAATAAGCTCATGTCAGGCTCCCTGCGGTTTTTGCAGACACCTTAAGGAGCAGTCATGACGAAATTGTTGCAGTTTGAAGGCCGGCGCTGTGCGCCTGCCCGCTACACCGGCGTGCCGAGCAACACGTTGCTGGGCGAGAACTGCACCTGGATCGGTTGGCCGTCGGCGGCGTTCAATCCCTTGAGCGCGGCCGGCTGCGCCAGGGCGCACAAAACCTGGCCATTGGGCAGGGCGATACGCACTTCGCTGGGGCCGTCATCGGCGTCGAAAACCGTGTCGATGACACCGCTCAGGCAATTGTGTCCAGGTGTTGCTGACTGCGAGGCGGCCAGCACTTCAAGCCAGCCAGCCTTGATCAGGGCCACCACCTCGGTGCCGGTCTCCAGCTCCAGATGCAAAGTACTGTCGTGGGTGATCTGTGCATCCAGGCTCAGCCCGCCGGCCAGTTCCAGGCGAATCAGGTCGTTGCGGCCATGGCTGTCGATGGCCATGACCTTGCCGTGCAACTGGTTGCGCGCGCTGGTGCGCAGCATCAGGCGGCCCAGCAGGTTGAAATCGCTGGCGTCCTCATCCGAGCCCAGCACTTGGGCTTGCAACGCTTGCAGGCGCTGGTAAAGGCGCAGCACGCGCTCACCTTCGGCAGTCAACTTGGCCCCACCGCCGCCTTTGCCGCCGACGCTGCGCTCCACCAGCGGCTTTTGCGCCAAATTATTCAGTTCATCGATGGCGTCCCAGGCCGCCTTGTAACTCAAGCCAGCGCTTTTGGCCGCGCGGGTGATCGACCCCTGCTCGGCGATATGCGCCAGCAGGGCGATGCGCTGGGGACGGCGGAGGATGTGTTGGCTGAGGGAGGTCGGCAGAGACATGTGCGCACGCTTGGATAAGGTCAGCCGACGTTGCAGGCGTGGCGCACGGGAGTCAAGTCATGCACCGGGTTTTGGCGTGCGTGCCAGGCAATAGACGTCGACCTGGCGCGCACCGGCTTCCAGCAACAGCCGGGCCACACTGTGCGCGGTGGCGCCGGTGGTGAGTACGTCGTCCACCAGCGCGAAGTGGCGGCCTTGCACGTGGGCGCCGGGCGCCAGTGAAAACGCCGTGAGCAGGTTGCGTTTGCGGGTCTTGGCGTCCAGGGCTTGTTGCGCGACGGTTTCATGGGGGCGTAACAACACCTGTTCATTGTGTGGGAGGTCGAGGTCTTCGCTGAGCCAGCGGGCCAGCATCAAGGCCTGATTAAAACCCCGTTGCCGCAGGCGTTTGCGCGCCATGGGCACCGCCAGCAGGCAGTCGGGCCGGGTCAGTTCAGCATTGTCGAAGCGGTGTTGCAGGTGTTGTCCCAATAAACCCGCGAGCAGATGGCCGAGCGGCCAGCGCGACTGGTGTTTGAAGCGGCTGATAAGGGTGTCGACGGGGAAGCTGTAGGTCCAGGGCGCAATCACTCGTTTAAAGGCCGGTGGTTGCTTCTGACATTGGCCGCAGACCAATCCATCCATCGGCAGCGGCAGCGCACAGATGTCGCAGGCGTCCATTAGCCACGGCAGCTCGATTTCGCAGACGTTGCACACGCAATGGCTCGATTCCGTGGCTTCATCGCAGATTAAACACGTCTGGTTGTTTTTTAACCAGATGTAAACCTTGTGTTTGTGTTCGGGTTGACAGTGCATGAATCTTCCTTAAATATGCCGAGCATCCGTGTCGTGACTGACTGTGGGTATTGCGGGTATTGCCGGTATTGCCCTTCCCACAGCGTAAGCCCAAGCATAATCAAGGAATCGCCCATGAGCGCCAGCACCACTGCCACCCTGCGTCACGATTGGTCTTTAGCCGAAGTCAAAGCGCTGTTTGTACAGCCCTTCAATGACCTGTTGTTCCAGGCGCAGACCGTGCACCGCGCGCATTTCGACGCCAACCGGGTGCAGGTGTCGACCTTGCTGTCGATCAAAACCGGTGCCTGCCCGGAAGATTGCAAATATTGTCCGCAGTCGGGCCACTACAACACTGGCCTGGAAAAAGAAAAGCTGATGGAGGTGCAGAAGGTCCTCGAAGAGGCCGCTCGCGCCAAGGCCATCGGTTCGACCCGCTTCTGCATGGGCGCCGCCTGGAAACACCCATCGGCCAAAGACATGCCGTACGTGCTGGAAATGGTCAAAGGCGTGAAGGCCATGGGCCTGGAAACCTGCATGACCCTCGGGCGTCTCGACCAGGACCAGACGCAAGCCCTGGCGCAGGCCGGCCTCGACTACTACAACCACAACCTCGACACCTCGCCCGAGTTCTACGGCAGCATCATCACCACCCGCACCTACGGCGAGCGTTTGCAAACCCTGGCTTATGTGCGCGATTCCGGGATGAAGATCTGTTCGGGCGGCATCCTCGGCATGGGCGAGTCCCTCGACGACCGCGCCAACCTGCTGATCCAACTGGCCAACCTGCCGGAGCATCCGGAGTCGGTGCCGATCAACATGCTGGTGAAAGTCGCCGGTACGCCGCTGGAAAACGCCGAAGACATCGACCCGTTTGACTTTATCCGCATGCTCGCCGTGGCGCGCATCCTGATGCCGCAATCCCATGTGCGCCTGTCGGCCGGTCGTGAGGCGATGAACGAGCAAATGCAGGCCCTGGCGTTTTTTGCCGGTGCCAATTCGATCTTCTACGGCGACAAATTGCTGACCACCGCCAACCCTCAGGCAGACAAGGACATGCAACTGTTCGGGCGCCTGGGCATCCTGCCGGAAGCCCGCGAAGAGCATGCCGATGAAGTGCATCAGGCGGCGATTGAGCAGGCGCTGGTGGAGCAAAAGAGCAGCGAGCAGTTTTATAACGCTGTTGTTTGATTGAAATGCACTCCAAATGTGGGAGCGGGCTTGCTCGCGAAGGCCGCGCCTCGGTCTATCAGATGTTCTGGCGATCGCCTTTCGGGTCAAAGAACACCGAGGACACAATCTCTGCCTCGATCACGCTGCCATCCGCCTGCGGTGAGAACACTCGCTCACCCATGCGCTTCAAGCCGCCCTTGACCACCGCCATCGCAAACGAATAACCCAGCGAGTTATGCGCGTAGCTTGAGGTCACGTGGCCGACCATCTTCATCGGGATCGACTGTTTAGGGTCGAACACCAACTGCGCGCCTTCCGGCAGCCATACATTCGGGTCAATCGGCTTCAAGCCCACCAACTGCTTACGTTCTTCACGCACGCAGTCTTCACGGTTCATCCCACGCCAGCCGATCCACGAGAACGGTTTGGTACGGCCTACGCACCAGCCCATGTTCAGGTCGTCCGGGGTCATCGAGCCGTCGGTGTCTTGCCCGACGATGATGAAACCCTTCTCGGCGCGCAGTACGTGCATGGTCTCGGTGCCATACGGGGTCAGGTTGTACTTCTTGCCTGCAGCGACGATCTGTTCGAGCACGCCCATGGCGTAGTCGGCCTGCACGTTGACTTCGTACGACAGCTCGCCGGTAAACGAGATACGGAACACCCGCGCCGGTACACCGCCCACCAACCCTTCCTTCCAGGTCATGAACGGGAAGGCCTCACGGTCCAGATCGATATCGGTGACTTCGCTCAGCAGCTTGCGGCTGTTGGGGCCGGACAGAGTCATGGTCGCCCAATGGTCGGTGACCGAGGTGAAGTACACCTTGAGGTCTGGCCATTCGGTCTGCTGGTAGATTTCCAGCCACTGCAATACGCGCGCTGCGCCGCCGGTGGTGGTGGTCATCAAGAAATGGTTGTCGGCGAGGCAGGCGGTGACGCCGTCGTCGAAGACCATGCCGTCTTCCTTGCACATCAGGCCGTAGCGCGCCTTGCCCACATCGAGCTTGGTCCAGGCGTTGCTGTAGATGCGGTTGAGGAACTCACGGGCATCCGGGCCTTGAATATCGATCTTGCCGAGGGTGGACGCATCCAGCAGGCCGACGCTGTCGCGCACGGCCAGGCATTCGCGTTTCACCGCCGCGTGCAGGTCTTCACCGTTGCGCGGGAAGTACCAGGGGCGTTTCCACTGGCCGACGTCTTCAAACTCGGCGCCGTTTTTCACGTGCCAGGCTTGCAGCGCGGTATAGCGCACCGGTTCAAAGATGTGCCCACAGTGGCGGCCCGCGACGGCGCCGAAGGTGACCGGCGTGTAGTTCGGACGGAACATGGTGGTGCCCATCTGCGGGATGGTCACGTTCAACGAGCGCGCGGCAATCGCCAGGCCGTTGACGTTACCCAGCTTGCCCTGGTCGGTGCCGAAACCCAGCGCGGTGTAGCGTTTGACGTGCTCGACCGACTCGAAACCTTCGCGGGTAGCCAGTTCGATGGCGGCGGCGGTCACGTCGTTTTGCAGGTCGACAAATTGCTTCGGCGCCCGGGCAGTAGCTTTTTCGTGAGGCACCTGGAACAACGCCAGCGTCGGCTCTTCCAGGCGGCTCAAGGCTTTTGGCAGCGTGCCTTGCACGGGCGCGAAACCGGCTTCGCTGGCTGCGCGCACGCCGCCTTCAAAACCATCCGCCAGGGAATCACCAAGGCCGTAGACGCCGTTGATGCCACCGACGCACACGCGTTTTTGTGGGGCTTCGCCCGGTACAAAACCGAGGATGTCTTCACGCCAGGTCGGCTTGCCACCCAAGTGCGAGGCCAAGTGAACAACCGGGCTGTAGCCGCCGGAGCTGGCCACCAGGTCGCAGTCCAGCCACTCGCCGGGGCTGGTGACTTTATGCGCTTTGACGTCGATCGCCGCCACGCGGGCGCCGGTCACGTGCTTGCTGCCACGGGCCTCGATCACAGCGCTGCCGGTGAGGATGCGAATGCCTTTGGCACGCGCCTCTTCAACCAATGCACCGCGTGGGTTATGGCGAGCATCGGCCACCGCGACTACCGCAAGGCCTGCATCGAACCAGTCCAATGCAACGCGGTAGGCGTGGTCGTTGTTGGTCGACAGCACCAGTTTTTTGCCCGGTGCCACGCCGTAGCGACGCACGTAAGTGGAGACTGCGCCGGCGAGCATGTTGCCCGGCACGTCGTTGTTGCCGTACACCAGCGGGCGCTCGCACGCACCGGTCGCCAGCACCACACGCTTGGCGCGCACACGATGGATGCGCTGGCGCACCACACCAATCGGCGCGCGGTCACCGAGGTGGTCGGTGAGGCGTTCGTGAATGGTCAGGAAGTTATGGTCGTGGTAACCGTTGACGGTGGCACGAGGCAACAACACCACGTCCGGCAGGGCCTTGAGTTCAGCAATCACACTGGCAACCCATTCAGCCGCCGGCTTGCCATCGAGGCTTTCGCGGGAATCCAGCAAGGAGCCGCCGAACTCTTCCTGTTCGTCCGCGATGATCACCCGGGCGCCACTGCGGGCAGCCGCCAACGCAGCCGCCAGGCCGGCAGGGCCCGCGCCCACAATCAGCACGTCGCAATGACGGTTCATGTAGTCGTAGGTGTCCGGATCGTTCTCGGTCGGCGAGCGGCCTAAACCTGCAGCCTTACGGATGTACTTTTCGTAAGTCATCCAGAACGATTGCGGGTACATGAAGGTTTTGTAGTAGAAACCCGGCGGCATCAGCTTGCCGCCGACCTTGCCGAGAATGCCCATCACGTCAGTGTTGACGTTCGGCCAGCCGTTGGTACTGGTGGCAACCAGGCCTTGGTACAGCGCCTGTTGCGTGGCGCGCACGTTAGGAATCTAGGTGGCTTCGGTGGCACCGATCTGCAGCACCGCGTTCGGCTCTTCGGCACCGGCGGCGAAGATGCCGCGAGGCCGCGAGTACTTGAAGCTGCGGCCGATGATGTCGACGCCGTTGGCCAGCAGGGCTGCGGCCAGGGTGTCACCTTCAAAGCCTTTGTAGCTCTGGCCGTTGAAGGTGAACGTCAGGACTTTATTACGGTCGATGCGGCCACCGTTGGACAGGCGATTGATCTGGCTCATACCTTCTCTCCAGAGGCCTTGGCGGTAAATTGCGGCTTCTCGCCGATCTTGTAGGTTTCAAGTATTTCGTAGGTCACGGTGTCGCGCGTGGCGTTGAAATACTGGCGGCAACCGGCAGCGTGAATCCACAGTTCGTGGTGCAGGCCACGGGGGTTGTCGCGAAAGAACATGTAGTCGCCCCACTCTTCATCGGTGCAGGCGTTCGGGTCCAGCGGGCGCGGGATGTGCGCTTGGCCGGACGCGTGGAATTCCTCTTCGGAGCGCAGTTCGCCACAGTGAGGACAGAAGATATGCAACATAGGGAATTTCTCCTGTTAGTGGGCGACGGCCGCAGCGCCGTGTTCATCGATCAACGCACCGTTGTGGAAACGGTCGATGGAAAAAGGGGCTGCCAATGGGTGCATTTCACCCTTGGCCAGGCTGGCGGCAAACACGTTGCCTGAGCCTGGCGTGGCCTTGAAGCCACCGGTGCCCCAACCGCAGTTGAAGAACATGTTCGGCACCGGGGTTTTGGAGATGATCGGGCAGGCGTCCGGCGTGGTGTCGACGATGCCGCCCCACTGGCGGTTCATGCGCACCCGCGACAGCACCGGGAACATCTCGACGATGGCCTGGATGGTGTGTTCGATTACCGGGTACGAGCCGCGCTGGCCGTAGCCGTTGTAGCCGTCGATACCGGCGCCGATCACCAGGTCGCCCTTGTCGGACTGGCTGATGTAACCGTGCACGGCGTTGGACATGATCACGCTGTCGATAATCGGCTTGATCGGCTCGGACACCAGCGCTTGCAGCGGGTGGGATTCGATTGGCAGGCGGAAGCCGGCGAGCGAGGCCATGTGCCCGGAGTTACCGGCAGTGACCACACCCACGCGCTTGGCGCCAATAAAACCCTTGTTGGTTTCGACGCCGATGCACACGCCGTTTTCCTTGCGAAAGCCGATCACTTCGGTCTGCTGGATCAGGTCCACGCCGAGTGCGTCAGCGGCGC
>OOIW01000075.1_pt1 | contig 10505 bp, 6 predicted proteins | sample 1691751 | NCBI WGS metagenome assembly OOIW01 (sample SAMN05831949, study PRJEB22555) | human gut metagenome | isolation source: Skin biopsy | host: Homo sapiens
TGGCTGACACACTGCTATCGCAGGCAAGCCAGCTCCCACATTTGACCGAGTAAATCTGCCAAAAAATGGGCAGATCCAGAATGCACAAAGGCCACCCGAAGGTGGCCTTTGTGTGGTGAAGCGTCAGCTAAGCGCGAGGCTTACTTGACAGCCCAACCGGTCAGCTCGGACAAAGCCTTGCCGATGTCTGCCAGCGAACGCACGGTTTTAACGCCTGCGTCTTCCAGGGCAGCAAACTTCTCGTCTGCTGTGCCCTTGCCGCCAGAGATGATTGCGCCAGCATGGCCCATGCGCTTGCCAGCAGGGGCAGTCACACCAGCGATGTAGGAAACAACCGGCTTGGTCACGTGTGCCTTGATGTAGGCAGCCGCTTCTTCTTCAGCCGAACCGCCGATCTCACCGATCATGACGATCGCTTCGGTCTTCGGGTCTTCCTGGAACAGTTTCAGGATGTCGATGAAGTTCGAGCCTGGGATCGGGTCACCACCGATGCCGACGCAAGTCGACTGGCCGAAACCGGCGTCAGTCGTTTGCTTAACAGCTTCGTAGGTCAGGGTGCCGGAACGGGAAACGATACCGACTTTACCTGGCAAGTGAATGTGACCTGGCATGATGCCGATCTTGCATTCGCCTGGAGTGATCACGCCTGGGCAGTTAGGGCCGATCAGGACTACGCCCAGCTCGTCGCACTTAACTTTAGCGTCCAGCATGTCCAGGGTAGGAATGCCTTCGGTGATGCAAACGATCAGCTTGATGCCGCCGAATGCCGCTTCCAGGATCGAGTCTTTGCAGAAAGGAGCTGGAACGTAGATCACGCTGGCGGTGGCGCCAGTGGCAGCTACAGCGTCTTTCACGGTGTTGAACACTGGCAGGCCCAGGTGCTCGGTGCCGCCTTTACCAGGAGTTACGCCGCCAACCATCTTGGTGCCGTATTCGATGGCTTGCTGGGTGTGGAAACTACCTTGCGAACCGGTAATACCCTGGCAGATAACTTTGGTGTCTTTATTGATCAGGACGCTCATTATTTGCCCTCCGCAGCTTTGACAACTTGTTGAGCAGCGTCGGTCAGGCTGGTAGCCGCGATGATGTTCAAACCGCTTTCTGCCAGTACTTTAGCGCCCAGTTCAGCGTTGTTACCTTCAAGGCGAACAACAACCGGGATTTTAACGCCGACTTCTTTCACTGCACCGATGATGCCTTCGGCAATCATGTCGCAACGAACGATGCCGCCGAAGATGTTGACCAGTACTGCAGCGACGTTGGCGTCGGACAGAATGATCTTGAAGGCTTCGGTAACGCGTTCTTTGGTAGCACCGCCGCCCACGTCGAGGAAGTTGGCTGGCTTGCCGCCATGCAGGTTGACGATGTCCATGGTACCCATGGCCAGGCCAGCACCGTTGACCATGCAACCGATGTTACCTTCCAGGGCTACGTAGTTCAGTTCGAACTTGGCAGCGTGCGCTTCGCGCGGATCGTCTTGCGACGGATCGTGGAAAGTTTTCAGCTTAGGCTGACGGTACATGGCGTTGGCGTCGATGTTGATCTTGGCATCGAGGCAATGCAGATCGCCGTCAGCCTTGATCACCAGCGGGTTCACTTCCAGCAGGGCCAGATCGTGATCCTGGAACAGTTTGGCCAGACCCACGAAGATCTTGGCGAACTGGGCAACTTGCTTGCCTTCCAGACCCAGCTGGAAAGCCAGTTCACGACCCTGGAATGGCTGAGCGCCAACCAGTGGATCGATAGTGGCTTTCAGAATTTTTTCTGGCGTGTCGTGAGCGATCTTCTCGATGTCCACGCCACCTTCGGTGGACGCCATGAACACGATGCGACGGCTCGAACGGTCAACGACAGCGCCCAGGTACAGCTCTTTAGCGATATCAGTGCACGATTCAACCAGGATCTTGGTGACTGGTTGGCCATTGGCATCAGTCTGGTAAGTCACCAGACGCTTGCCCAGCCACTGCTGTGCGAAGGCCTTGGCGTCTTCTTTGCTGCGAACCAGCTTAACGCCGCCCGCTTTACCGCGACCACCGGCGTGGACCTGGGCTTTGACAACCCATTCGGTACCACCGATTTTGTCGCAAGCTTCTGCTGCTGCTTCCGGGGTGTCTACTGCGTAACCCTTGGATACTGGCAGGCCGTATTCAGCGAACAGCTGCTTACCCTGATACTCGTGAAGATTCATGCTTTTTACCGTCTTCGTTAGGTACTGCGCATTCGGCGCTGCGCTCTTTATTGAGTGCCGCGCCACCTGTGACTGCTGCTTGCACAGTCAAACCACCAAAGGCTTGAACCCTGGGTGGTGAAACTGCGCAAGACTGCGTCCAGCGGATATTCCGCGGTGAGTCTTGCGCGCAAGGCTCACGACGGGCAACTCCGCCGTGGTTTCTTATTATCTCGCTTAGCGCTTCTTGCGGTTGGCGATGTGGATGGCGCCGCCATTCACTGCCAACGCTGCTTCGTGCAACGCTTCGGACAGGGTCGGATGGGAGAAGACCATCATGCCCAGGTCCTCGGCACTGGTGCCGAATTCCATACCGATCGCGCCTTGCTGAACCAGTTCTGCAGCGCTCGGGCCAATCACGTGGACGCCCAATACGCGGTCAGTCTTGGCATCAGCGATGACTTTGACAAAACCACCGGTGTCGTTGGCTGCCATGGCACGGCCAGAAGCGGCAAACGGGAAGGTGCCGACGTTAACTTCAACGCCTTCAGCTTTCAACTGCTGTTCGTTCTTGCCGACCCATGCAATTTCCGGGTGGGTGTAGATAACCGATGGGATCAGGTCGTAGTTCATCTGGGTTTTGTGGCCCTTGATGCGCTCGACAACCATGATGCCTTCTTCGGAAGCCTTGTGCGCCAGCATCATGCCGCGAACCACGTCACCGATGGCGTACACGCCTGGAACGGTGGTAGCGCAGTGATCGTCAACGTGGATGAAACCACGCTCGTCGATGTTCACGCCGCTGTCGGCCGCCAGCAGGTCGGCGGTCACTGGACGGCGACCAACGGCTACGATCAGCTTGTCGAAAGTGATGGTCTGTTCGCCATCCTTGTCGGTGTAGGTCACGACAACTTCTTCGCCGTTAACCTTCGAGCCGGTCACGCGAGCGCCCAACTTGATGTCCAGACCTTGTTTGGTCAGGGTTTTGTAGGCTTCTTTGGACACCGCCGTGTCGGCAGCCAGCAGGAACGTGTCCAGGGCTTCCAGAACGGTCACTTCGGCACCCAGGCGCGACCATACCGAACCCAGTTCCAGACCGATTACGCCCGCGCCGATCACACCCAGACGCTTGGGAACCGCTTGGAATTCCAGGGCGCCGGTCGAATCAACGATCACGTTGTTGTCAACTGGAGCAGGTGGAATGTCGATTGGGCGCGAGCCTGGAGCCAGGATCACGTTTTCGGCTTCGATGACTTCTACCGAGCCGTCTGGCTTGGTGATTTCAACTTTCTTGCCGGCCAGCAGTTTGCTGTGGCCTTGCAGGGAAGTCACACCGTTGGCCTTGAACAAGGTGGCAACGCCGGAAGTCAGGCCTTTAACAATGTTGGCTTTACGGCCGACCATTGCTGGCACGTCCATGGTCACGCCAGCGTGGTTGATGCCGTGGATCGCGAAGCCGTCTTGGGCTTCGTGGAATTTCCAGGAGCTGTCCAGCAGCGCCTTGGAAGGAATGCAACCGACGTTCAGGCAAGTACCGCCCAGCGCCAGCTTGCCTTCCTTGTCGGTGTATTTTTCGATGCAAGCAGTCGAGAGGCCCAGTTGTGCGGCCTTGATGGCGGCAACGTAGCCGCCAGGACCTGCACCAATCACTACAACGTCAAATTTCTGCGACATGAAAATAGTTCCTCTATTTAGCAGCAAGCTTTCAAGCCGCAGGCCTCAAGCCCGGCTGCCTTATCCGGCAGCCTGTCACTTGAGGCCTGCAGCTGCTTCTATCAGATATCCAGCAGCAGACGAGCCGGGTCTTCCAGCAGGTTCTTGATGGTCACCAGGAAAGTCACGGCTTCTTTACCATCGATCAGGCGGTGATCGTAAGACAGTGCCAGGTACATCATTGGGCGGATCACGACTTGGCCGTTGATGGCCATCGGACGCTGGATGATGTTGTGCATGCCCAGGATCGCAGCTTGCGGCGGGTTGACGATCGGGGTCGACATCATCGAACCGAAGGTACCACCGTTGGTGATGGTGAAGGTACCACCGGTCATCTCGTCGATGGTCAGCTTGCCGTCACGGGCTTTCTTGCCGAAGCCAGCGATGCCGCCTTCGATTTCAGCCAGGCTCATCAGCTCGGCGTTACGCAGAACCGGCACCACCAGGCCACGGTCGCTGGACACGGCAACGCCGACGTCGGCATAGCCGTGGTAAACGATGTCGCCGCCGTCGATGGAAGCGTTGACTGCCGGGAAGCGTTTCAGCGCTTCGGTGGCCGCTTTCACGAAGAACGACATGAAGCCCAGGCGCACGCCATTGTGGGACTTCTCGAACAGGTCCTTGTACTTCGAACGCAGGGCCATGACTTCGGTCATGTCGACTTCGTTGAACGTGGTCAGCATCGCCATGTTCGACTGTGCTTCAACCAGACGTTTGGCCACGGTGGCACGTACACGCGTCATCGGTACGCGCTTCTCGGTGCGGTCGCCAGCAGCGAACACAGGCGCAGCGGCAGCTGGCGCAGCCGCCTTGGCAGGTGCGGCGGCCGGAGCGTTTTTCTTGGCTTCAACAGCAGCAACCACGTCTTCCTTGGTCACACGGCCATCTTTGCCAGTGCCTTTGATGGAAGCCAGGTTGATGCCATTTTCTTCAGCCAGCTGACGGGCAGCCGGGGCAGCGATTGGATCTTCGCCAGCAGCGGCCGGGGCAGCAGCTGGAGCGGAAGCAGCAGCCGGTGCAGCAGCGGCCGGAGCAGGTGCAGCGGCGCTGCCCTCTTCGATCGAGCCCAGAACCTGGTTCGACAGAACGGTAGCGCCTTCTTCGGCAACGATTGCGCCCAGTACGCCGTCAGCTTCAGCCAACACTTCCAGTACGACTTTGTCAGTCTCGATGTCGACGATCAGGTCGTCACGCTTGACGGCCTCACCTGGTTTCTTGTGCCAGGTGGCAACGGTGCCATCGGCAACCGATTCCGGGAATGACGGGGCTTTGATTTCGATAGCCATTATCTGTGGGTCCTTAAAATTCGGTTTCAGTCAGCGCGAAGGCGTTAAACAGTGAAAGCATCTTGCAGCAGTTTTTCCTGCTGCTCGGCGTGCATCGACGCATAACCACACGCAGGTGCAGCAGAAGCATCACGACCGGCGTACTCCAGGCCCAGGGCCTTGTTGTGGTTACCGATGCTGCGACGCAAGTGATGCTGGCTGCTGTACCACGCGCCCTGGTTCATCGGTTCTTCCTGACACCACACCACATGGGTGAGGTTGGTGTAAGGCGCGATGGCCTCCATCAGGTCGTCTTCCGGGAACGGGTAAAGCTGCTCGATACGCACGATGGCGATGTCTTCGCGGCCTTCGGCACGGCGTTTTTCCAGCAAGTCGTAGTAAACCTTGCCGCTGCACAGGATCAGGCGAGTGACCTTGGCTGCGTCCAGGGTGTCGATTTCTGGAATAACGGTCTGGAACGAACCGTCGGCCAGATCTTCCAGGGTCGAGATGGCCAATTTGTGACGCAACAGCGATTTCGGAGTCAGCACTACCAGCGGCTTGCGCAGCGGGCGGATCACCTGACGACGCAGCAAGTGGTAGATCTGGGCCGGGGTAGTCGGCACGCACACCTGGATGTTGTGCTCGGCGCACAGCTGCAGGTAACGCTCCAGACGGGCCGAAGAGTGCTCCGGACCCTGACCTTCATAACCGTGTGGCAGCAGCATGGTCAGACCGCACAGACGGCCCCACTTGTGCTCACCGCTGGTGATGAACTGGTCAATAACCACCTGGGCACCGTTGGCGAAGTCGCCGAACTGGGCTTCCCAGATCACCAGCGCCTGAGGCGTGGTGGTGGAGTAACCGTATTCGAACGCCAGTACGGCTTCTTCGGACAGGAACGAATCGAACAGGTCGAAACGTGGCTGGCCTTCGTAAAGGTGTTGCAGCGGAATGTAAGTGCCCGCGTCTTTCTGGTTGTGCAATACCGCGTGACGGTGCGAGAACGTACCACGGCCGATGTCCTGGCCGGTCATGCGGATCGGGTGACCTTCGAACGCCAGGGTCGCGTACGCCATGGTTTCGGCGTAACCCCAGTTGATCGGCAGGCCGCCGGCTTGCATCTTCTGACGGTCTTCGTAGATCTTCGCAACCTGGCGCTGCACCACGAAGCCATCTGGAATTTCCAGCAGCTTGGCGGACAGTTCCTGCAGGGTCTTGAGGTCGAACGAGGTGTCGTGACGCGCCGTCCAGGCGTGGCCCAGGTACGGGCGCCAGTCCACGAACAGCTCTTTGTTCGGCTCTTTAACCAGGCTTTTCACTACATGCAGGCCGTTGTCCAGCGCGTTGCGGTATTCGTCGACTTTCGCCTGAACACGCGCATCGTCAATCACGCCGGCCTTGGTCAGGCTTTCGGCGTACAGCTCACGGGTGGTGCGCTGCTTGGCGATTTGCTGGTACATCAACGGCTGGGTGCCGCTCGGCTCATCCGCTTCGTTGTGACCGCGACGGCGGTAGCAAACCAGGTCGATCACCACGTCACGCTTGAACTGCATGCGGTAGTCGATAGCGAGCTGGGTCACGAACAACACGGCTTCCGGATCATCACCATTCACATGGAGGATCGGCGCCTGGATCATCTTGGCAACGTCGGTGGCGTACTCGGTAGAGCGCGCGTCCAGCGGGTTGCTGATGGTGAAGCCAACCTGGTTGTTGATGACGATGTGAACCGTACCGCCCGTCTTGAAGCCGCGAGTCTGCGACATCTGGAACGTTTCCAGCACCACGCCTTGACCGGCGAATGCCGCGTCACCGTGGATGGAAATCGGCAGGACCTTTTCACCGGTGGCATCGTTACGACGATCCTGGCGAGCACGGACCGAACCCTCGACCACTGGAGAAACGATTTCCAGGTGGGATGGGTTGAAGGCCATGGCCAGGTGAACTTCACCGCCGGTGGTCATCACGTTGGACGAGAAGCCCTGGTGGTATTTAACGTCACCGGAACCCAGCTCGACCTTCTTCTTGCCTTCGAACTCGTCGAACAGCTCACGCGGGTTCTTGCCGAAGGTGTTGACCAACACGTTCAGGCGACCACGGTGAGCCATGCCGATCACGACTTCCTTGGTGCCATAGGAACCGGAACGCTGGATCAGCTCGTCAAGCATCGGAATCAGGCTCTCGCCGCCTTCCAGGCCAAAACGCTTGGTGCCCGGGTATTTGGTACCCAGGTATTTCTCGAGACCTTCAGCTGCGGTCACGCGCTCGAGCAAGTGGCTGCGTACGTCGGCGGACAGCACCGGACGGCCACGCACACCTTCCAGACGATGCTGGAACCAGTGGCGTTGCTCGGAATCGGTGATATGCGTGAACTCAGCGCCAATGGTGCGGCAATATGTCTGCTGCAACGCTTCGTGAATTTCGCGTAGGCTCGCCTCCTCTTTGCCGATGAACAGGTCGCCGGCACGGAAGGTCGTATCAAGATCGGCATTGGTCAAGCCGTAATGATTGATCGACAGGTCAGCAGGTGCAGGACGCTGCCAGAGCCCCAGCGGGTCAAGCTGGGCCGCCTGGTGGCCACGCATCCGGTAAGCCTGGATCAGTCGCAATACTTCAACTTGCTTCTTCTCATGCTCGCTGCTCACGCTACCGGCGGAAACCGGTTGGGCGCGGCGCTGGTTCTTTGCCAGCAGCACAAATTGATCGCGAATTGTTGCGTGCGATACATCGGTGGCAGCGTTGCCGTCTGAAGACAACGTCTGAAATTTGGTGCGCCATTCTTCTGGCACAGCGTTAGGGTCGTGCAGGTAGAGCTCATAAAGCTCTTCCACATAGGCAGCGTTACCACCTGAAAGATAGCCGCTGTTCCACATGCGCTGCATCACGCTTTCTTGCATGCTTGGTCACCCTCGATTTGGGGACACCACCGGCGGAAACACCGAGTTTGCTTGCAAAAGGCCAAGTGCAGCGACCAAAACAAGCCACTTAGGATCACGCTGATAGTTCGGGTACCAACCCGAATGCCCCTGCTTGTCTCATTTCTTCAAAATAAGAGCCGCGGCTTTGTAAGTCGCTGCTCAAGTTAAAACTACGGCGCCGGTTGAAGCCTGCGCCGTAGCATTTACGGGCACAACGGTCCTGCTTTATTACAACGTCAGTTACACGCCGCTTTGCAGCAGCATGTTACGGATGTGACCAATGGCCTTAGTCGGGTTCAGGCCTTTAGGACATACGTTGACGCAGTTCATGATCCCGCGGCAGCGGAATACGCTGAACGGGTCATCCAGCGAAGCCAGACGCTCGGACGTCTTGGTGTCACGGCTGTCTGCCAGGAAGCGGTACGCTTGCAGCAGAGCGGCTGGACCCAGGAACTTGTCCGGGTTCCACCAGAAGGACGGGCAAGAAGTCGAGCAGCAAGCGCACAGGATGCACTCGTACAGACCGTCGAGCTTTTCACGTTCTTCAGGGGACTGCAGACGTTCGATGGCCGGAGCCGGCGTGTCGTTCTGCAGGAACGGCTTAACTTTCTCGTATTGCTTGTAGAAGATGCTCATATCGACCACCAGGTCACGGATAACCGGCAAACCTGGCAGAGGACGAACGATCAGCTTGTTACCTTTAACAACAGCCGACAGCGGCGTGATGCACGCCAGGCCGTTTTTGCCGTTGATGTTCATGCCGTCGGAGCCACAAACGCCCTCACGGCAAGAGCGACGATAGGAGAAACCTTCGTCCTGCTCTTTGATCAGTGCCAGTACATCCAGCACCATCAGGTCTTTACCACCGGTATCGACCTGAAATTCCTGCATGAACGGCGCGGCGTCCTGATCAGGGTTGTAGCGGTAAACACTGACTTTCAACATGGCAGCCACCCTTAGTAAGTCCGAATCTTCGGTTCAAACGTCGGCACCGTCTTCGGCGAGAAGTTCACGGCACGCTTGGTCACGCGCTTGTCACCCGGGAAGTACAGGGTGTGGCACAACCAGTTTTCGTCGTCGCGATCTTCAAAGTCTTCACGGGCGTGGGCACCACGGGATTCTTTACGAACCTCGGCGGCGATCGCAGTGGCTTCGGCCACTTCCAGCAGGTTTTGCAGCTCAAGGGCTTCGATACGAGCCGTGTTGAACGCCTGGCTCTTATCGTTGATCTTGACGTTGGCGATGCGCGTGCGCAGGTCGGCCAGCTGGGCAATACCCTTCTGCATGTATTCGCCGGTACGGAATACACCGAAGTAGTTCTGCATGCAGCTTTGCAGCTCGCGGCGCAGGGTAGCCACGTCTTCGCCATCGGTACGCTCGTTCAGAGCGTTCAGGCGCGCCAGGGCGGCCTCGATGTTGGCGTCGGTGGCGTCATCGTATTCGATGCCGTCGGTCAGGGCTTTTTCCAGGTGCAGGCCGGCAGCACGACCGAATACCACCAGGTCGAGCAGCGAGTTGCCGCCCAGACGGTTGGCACCGTGAACCGATACGCAAGCCACTTCACCTACCGCGAACAGACCAGGGATGATCTGGTCAACGCCGTCGGCGTCCTGGGTGATCGCCTGGCCATGAATGTTGGTCGGAACACCGCCCATCATATAGTGGCAAGTCGGAACAACCGGAACCGGAGCAACCACCGGGTCAACATGAGCAAAAGTCTTGGACAGCTCACAGATACCTGGCAGGCGGCTGTGCAGTACTTCTTCGCCGAGGTGATCGAGCTTCAGCAGTACGTGGTCGCCATTCGGGCCACAGCCATTGCCGGCGATGATTTCTTTAACCATCGAACGAGCAACAACGTCACGACCGGCAAGGTCTTTCGCGTTCGGCGCATAACGCTCCATGAAACGCTCGCCGTGCTTGTTGATCAGGTAACCACCTTCACCACGGCAACCTTCGGTAACCAGTACGCCCGCGCCGGCGATACCGGTCGGGTGGAACTGCCACATTTCGATGTCTTGTACCGGCACGCCCGCACGCAGTGCCATGCCGACGCCGTCACCGGTGTTGATCAGGGCATTGGTGGTCGAAGCGTAGATACGACCTGCACCGCCAGTCGCCAGAACAGTAGCCTTGGCGCGGATGTAGGTGGTTTCACCGGTTTCGATGCAGATGGCGATCACGCCGACGAATGCGCCGTCAGCGTTCTTCACCAGATCCACGGCGTAGTATTCGTTCAGGAACGTGGTGCCGGCTTTCAGGTTGCCCTGATAAAGCGTGTGCAGCAGCGCGTGACCGGTACGGTCGGACGCGGCACAGGTACGGGCAGCCTGGCCGCCTTTACCGTAATCCTTCGACTGGCCGCCGAATGGACGCTGGTAGATACGACCTTGCTCGGTACGCGAGAACGGCAGACCCATGTGGTCCAGTTCGAACACGGCA
>OOIW01000078.1_pt1 | contig 10225 bp, 9 predicted proteins | sample 1691751 | NCBI WGS metagenome assembly OOIW01 (sample SAMN05831949, study PRJEB22555) | human gut metagenome | isolation source: Skin biopsy | host: Homo sapiens
TGAAGTCATCGGTGCCAGCAAGGAAGGCCTGCTGGTCGTGTGCGGTGAGCAAGCGTTGTGTCTGACGCGTCTGCAATTGCCCGGTGGTAAGGCGCTTAACTTCAGCGATTTGTTCAACAGCCGCCGTGAGAAGTTTGCGCTGGGCACGGTTCTCGGGGCGGTCGCTCAATGAACCCGCGTCTCGCCGCCGCCAAGGCCCTCGCCGCCGTCCTCAACGGCAAGGCTTCGTTGAACAGTTCGCTGCCTACGCAGATGGATAAAGTCGAAGACCGCGATCGCGGCTTCACCCAGGACCTGGCGTTTGGCACGGCCCGCTGGCAGCCACGCTTGTCGGCGCTCGCGGCCAAGCTGCTGCAAAAGCCATTCAAGGCAGCCGATGCCGATGTGGAAGCGCTGCTGCTGGTCGGCCTCTATCAGTTGCTCTACACCCGCGTACCGGCCCATGCCGCCATCGGTGAAACCGTCGGTTGCGCCGACAAACTGAAAAAGCCCTGGGCCAAAGCCCTGCTCAATGCCGTGCTACGCCGCGCCCAGCGCGAGAGCGAAGCGCTGCTGGCTGAACTGGAACACGACCCGGTGGTGCGCACTGCCCATCCGCGCTGGCTGCAAAAGTCCTTGAAAGCCTTCTGGCCTGAACAATGGGAAGCCATTTGCGCGGCCAACAATGCACATCCTCCGATGATTTTGCGGGTTAACCGCCGTCATCACAGCCGTGACGCGTACCTGCAATTACTGACTGACGCAGGCATTAATGCCTCGCCGTGTATGTACAGCGTCGATGGCATCGTGCTGGAAGCCGCCGCCGACGTCCGCAGCCTGCCGGGCTTTGCCGAAGGCTGGATCAGCGTGCAGGACGAAGCTGCGCAACTGGCCGCCGACCTGCTCGACCTGGCACCGGGCCAGCGCGTACTCGACGCCTGCTGCGCACCGGGCGGCAAGACCTGTCACATACTGGAGGTCGAAAAAGACCTCGCTGGCGTGGTCGCCGTCGACCTGGAAGCCAAGCGCCTGGTACGCGTGCGCGAAAACCTCGCGCGCCTTGGCCTGAGTGCCGACCTGATCGCCGCCGACGGCCGCGACACGGCCGCCTGGTGGGACGGCAAACCGTTCCAGCGCATCCTGCTGGATGCGCCATGCTCCGCCACCGGCGTGATCCGTCGCCACCCGGACATCAAGCTGACCCGTCAGCCCGACGACATCGCCGCCCTGGCGGTGCTGCAAGGCGAGCTGCTCGACGCCTTGTGGCCGACCCTCGACGTTGGCGGCATTCTGCTTTACGCCACCTGTTCCACCTTGCCCACCGAAAACACGCAGGTGATCGAAGCCTTCCTCGCCCGCACCAGCGGCGCGCGCGAGCTGGACCTCGCCACCACGGCCGGCATCAAGCAGCCCCATGGCCGCCAACTGCTTGCACAGGAAGGCGGGCACGATGGCTTCTACTACGCCAAACTGATCAAGATCGCCGCCGCGCGCGGCTGAACGGGTTTAAGGGAGTGACCGGATGAAAATCATCATCCTTGGGGCTGGGCAGGTCGGCGGCACGCTGGCTGAACATTTGGCCAGCGAAGCCAACGACATTACCGTGGTCGACACCGATGCCGAGCGCCTGCGCAACCTGGGTGACCGCCTGGACATCCGCACCGTGCAAGGCCGCGCGTCATTCCCGGCGGTGCTACGCCAGGCCGGTGCCGACGATGCCGACATGCTGGTGGCCGTCACCAACAGCGACGAAACCAACATGGTCGCCTGCCAGGTCGCCCACACTCTGTTCAACACCCCGACCAAGATCGCCCGCGTACGTGAAGGGGCTTATTTGAACCGTGCAGGGCTGTTCGATAACGACGCGATTCCGGTGGACGTGTTGATCAGCCCCGAGCAAGTGGTGACTCACTACATCAAGCGCCTGATCGAAATTCCCGGCGCGTTGCAGGTGATCGACTTTGCCGAGGGCAAGGCGCAACTGGTGGCGGTAAAGGCTTATTACGGCGGTCCGCTGGTGGGCCAGCAACTGCGCCAACTGCGCGAACACATGCCGAATGTGGAAACCCGCGTGGCGGCGATTTTCCGTCGCGACCGGCCGATCCTGCCCCAGGGCGATACGGTGATCGAAGCCGACGACGAAGTCTTTTTCATCGCCGCCAAAGCCAATATTCGCGCGGTGATGAGCGAAATGCGCCGCCTGGATGAAACCTACAAGCGCATCGTCATCGCCGGCGGCGGGCAGATCGGCGAGCGTTTGGCGGAGGCGATCGAAAGCCGCTACCAGGTCAAGATCATCGAGATGAGCCCGGCACGCTGCCGGCATTTGTCCGACACCCTCGACAGCACCGTCGTACTCCAAGGCAGCGCCTCGGACCGCGACCTGTTGATGGAAGAGAACATCGCCGATGCCGATATCTTCCTGGCCCTGACCAACGATGACGAGGCCAACATCATGTCGTCCCTGCTGGCCAAACGGCTGGGGGCCAAGAAGGTGATGACCATCATCAACAACCCGGCCTATGTCGACCTGATCCAGGGCGGCGATATCGATATCGCTATCAGCCCGCAGCTGGCCACCATCGGCACGTTGCTCACCCACGTGCGCCGCGGCGATATCGTCAGCGTGCACTCCCTGCGCCGAGGCGCGGCGGAAGCCATTGAGGCGATTGCCCACGGCGATTCAAAATCGAGCAAAGTCATCGGCAAGGCCATCCGCGATATCGGCCTGCCGCCGGGCACCACCATCGGCGCAATCATTCGTGACGAAGAGGTGCTGATCGCCCACGACGATACGGTGATCGCGACGGGTGACCATGTGATTCTGTTTCTGGTGGATAAAAAACATATTCGCGATGTGGAGAAACTGTTCCACGTGGGGTTGAGCTTTTTCTGATCAACACACTCAGCGGAGCCTGCCGCCGCCATCGCGGGCAAGCCTCTCCCACAGGTGATCATGATGCTGCTATGGGAGCGGGTTCGCCCGCGATGCGTTATTGAAAACCCTACCTAGCTAAAGGATCCACAGCCATGCTCGAATCCCTCGAAAAAATGCTCGCCAAGGGTGTGGATAATTCACTGCTGCGCTTTGGCTTGGGCAAGGGTTATCTGGACGCAAAGGAAAACGCCAAGGCGGCGGAGCACCTGCAAAAATGCGTCGAGTTCGACCCGAAGTATTCGGCGGCGTGGAAGTTGTTGGGCAAGGCGCAGCAGGGGCTGGGGGATAGTGCAGCAGCACGGCAGGCGTGGGAAAAGGGTATCGAAGCGGCCCTGGCGCATGGCGACAAGCAGGCCGAGAAAGAGATGACGGTGTTTCTGAAAAAACTCGATCGCCAAGCCTAAGCGGATCCAAAATGTGGGAGCGGGCTTGCTCGCGAAGGCGTCGTGTCAGTCACTTAATGTGTGTCTGTTACACCGCATTCGCGAGCAAGCCCGCTCCCACACTAGTTTTGCATCGACCGTAAGTCAGTCGTAAATCAATACCACCGCGCCTCACCGGGCGGGCGTTTCTTGAAGCGTTTCATGCTCCACATGTACTGGCTCGGATACGCGCCGACATAGCGCTCCACCACCTTGCTCATCGCCGCGCAGGAGGTAGCCGTGTCGGTGCTGTACATATCTTCCGGCGCTGCTTCCAGAATCACTTTGTAACCCGAACCGTCCGGCAGCCTCAGGGCATGCAGGAACACGCCAACAGCCTTGTGGCCTGCGAGCATGTTCGGCACAAACTTGCTGGTCAGCGCCTGGGTGGCGAAAAACGGCACGAAGATGCCCGCAGATTCCGCCGGCTCCGGGTCAGCCGGAATACCCACCTGACCACCTTTGCGCACTTCCTTGATCACACTGAGGATGCCTTCCTTGGTGGACGCCGCCACGCGGTTACCCAACTGCACCCGCTGTTTTTGCAGCAACTCATCCACCGCCTTGAGCTTGGGCGGGCGGTAGAAAATGATCGGTTTGCACTGGCTGCAATAGAAGTGGTTCAACACTTCCCAGTTGCCCAGGTGGCTGGTGATGCCAACCACGCCTTTGCCTGAGGCCAATGCCTCATGCAGCACTTCCAGGCCTTCGACTTCGCGCACCAGGTCGATGGAACGCTGTGCCGGCCAGATCCAGGCGCAAGCGCTTTCGGTCAGCGACTTGCCGATGTCCATCAGGCTTTGGCCCACCAGACGCTCGCGGGCGGCCGGGTCCATGTCCGGGAAGCATTTAGAGAGGTTGATCCGCACCGTGTCGCGGGAGCGGTTGGGGGTTTTCCACATGATCCAGCCAATCGCCGTGCCGACCGCTTGAACCGCGCGCCAGGGCAATAGGGCAAACAACCGAAGAGCGCCTACCAGCAAGGCGCCTTTAAACTTTTCCACAGGTCACTCCTGATCGTGTGTGGTGCGCAAAGCCGCCATTCTAACCGGCGTTGGCCAAGTCCGCGTAACGGTCGCAGTCTTGAGTGTGGTCCATGACCATGCCCGAGGCCTGCATGAACGCGTAGCAAATGGTCGGCCCGACGAACGTGAAACCGGCTTTTTTCAAGGCTTTGCTCATGGCTTCAGCCTCTGGCGTAATGGCCGGGACTTGGCTGCGATCCTTGAAGTGATTGACCTTGGGCGCGCCGCCGACAAACGACCAGAGCACGCCCACCGGGTCTTCAAGGGCCAGCCAGGCTGCGGCGTTGCGGCGGGTGGCGTTGAGCTTCAGGCGGTTACGCACAATGCCAGGGTCGAGCATCAGTGCGTCGATTTCAACATCGGTCAGGCGTGCCAAACGCTGGGCATCAAAGCCGAACAAGACCTTCCGATAATGCTCGCGTTTGCGTAAAACGGTGATCCAGGAAAGGCCCGCCTGGAACCCTTCGAGCAAAAGCAACTCGAACAGACCCTGCGCATCGCGCAGCGGCGTTCCCCACTCCTGATCGTGATAAGCCATGTACAGCGGATCTTCAGAACACCAAAAGCAGCGTGGCATAAGGCTCCAGGGGATGGTGGCGCGGCCGAATCGGGTATACTCCCGCTCTTTAAATCGCAGCCCAAGTAACAGGTGAATTTCGTGAGCCAGCCTACGCCAGCCGTGCGTACCTTCCAAGACTTGATCCTCGCCCTCCAGCAGTACTGGGCCGAGCAAGGTTGTGTGGTACTTCAGCCCTACGATATGGAAGTAGGCGCCGGCACTTTCCACACCGCTACATTCCTGCGGGCCATCGGCCCGGAAACCTGGAACGCCGCTTATGTGCAGCCCAGTCGTCGCCCGACTGACGGCCGCTACGGCGAAAACCCGAACCGTCTGCAGCACTACTACCAGTTCCAGGTGGTATTGAAGCCGAACCCGGACAACTTCCAGGAGCTGTACCTGGGCTCGCTGAAACATGTCGGCCTGGACCCACTGGTGCACGACATCCGTTTCGTCGAAGACAACTGGGAATCGCCAACCCTCGGCGCCTGGGGCCTGGGCTGGGAAGTCTGGCTCAACGGCATGGAAGTGACGCAGTTCACTTACTTCCAGCAAGCCGGTGGCATCGAGTGCTACCCGGTGACCGGCGAGATCACCTACGGTCTCGAGCGCCTGGCCATGTACCTGCAAGGCGTGGATTCGGTCTACGACCTGGTGTGGGCTGACGGCCCGTTCGGCAAAGTGACCTACGGCGACGTGTTCCACCAGAACGAAGTGGAGCAGTCCACTTACAACTTCGAACACGCCAACGTCGAGAAGCTGTTCGAACTGTTCGACTTCTATGAAAGCGAAGCCAAGCGCCTGATCGAACTTGACCAGCCGCTGCCGCTGCCGAGCTATGAAATGGTGTTGAAGGCGTCCCATACCTTCAACCTGCTGGACGCCCGTCGTGCCATTTCGGTAACCGCGCGCCAGCAATACATCCTGCGTGTACGCACCCTGGCGCGTTCCGTCGCCCAAGCCTACCTGATGGCTCGCGCCAAGCTGGGCTTCCCGATGGCTACCCCGGACCTGCGTGATGAAGTGTTGGCTAAGCTGGAGGCTGCACAATGAGTGCTCAAGATTTTCTGGTTGAACTGGGCACCGAAGAGCTGCCTCCCAAGGCACTCAATACCCTGGCCGACGCGTTCCTGGCCGGTATCGAAAAAGGCCTGCAGAGCGCCGGCCTGAAATTCGCCGCAAAAAAAGTCTATGCCGCGCCACGCCGCCTGGCCGTGTTGCTGACCGCGCTGGAAACCCAGCAGCCGGACCGCAGCATCAACCTCGACGGCCCGCCGCGTCAGGCCGCTTTTGACGCTGAAGGTAACCCGACCCAAGCGGCCCTTGGCTTCGCCAAGAAGTGCGGCGTCGAGCTGAGCGAGATCGACCAAAGCGGCCCGAAACTGCGTTTCAGCCAGGTCATCACCGGCAAGCCGACTGCCAGCCTGTTGCCAACGATCGTTGAAGACTCGCTGAACGACCTGCCGATCCCCAAGCGCATGCGCTGGGGTGCACGCAAGGAAGAATTCGTACGCCCGACCCAATGGCTGGTGATGCTGCTCGGTGACCAAGTCATCGACTGCACCATCCTCGCCCAAAAGGCCGGTCGTGATTCCCGTGGTCATCGCTTCCACCATCCACACGCCGTGCGCATCACCTCGCCCGCCAACTATGCCGCCGATCTGCGCGCCGCTTATGTACTGGCCGATGCCAATGAGCGTCGTGAGCTGATCAGCAAGCGCACCGAAGAACTGGCGCGCCTGCAGGAAGGCACCGCCATCGTGCCGCCAAGCCTGCTCGACGAAGTGACCGCGCTGGTTGAATGGCCGGTGCCGCTGGTGTGCTCGTTTGAAGAGCGTTTCCTCGATGTGCCGCAAGAAGCCCTGATCACCACCATGCAGGACAACCAGAAGTACTTCTGCCTGCTGGATGTGGACGGTAAGTTGCTGCCGCGCTTTATCACCGTGGCCAACATCGAAAGCAAAGACCCGCAGCAGATCATCGCCGGTAACGAGAAAGTCGTTCGCCCGCGCCTGACTGACGCCGAGTTCTTCTTCAAGCAAGACAAGAAGCAGAAGCTGGAAGACTTCAACCTGCGCCTGCAAAACGTGGTGTTCCAGGAAAAACTCGGCAGCGTCTACGACAAGGCCGTACGCGTTTCCAAGCTGGCCGCCTACATTGCCCCACGCATTGGCGGTGACGCTGCCTGGGCAGCCCGCGCAGGCTTGCTGTCCAAGTGCGACCTGGCCACCGAAATGGTCGGCGAGTTCCCGGAAATGCAAGGTGTGGCCGGTTACTACTACGCCCTCAATGACGGCGAGCCGGACGATGTGGCGCTGGCCCTGAACGAGCAGTACATGCCACGCGGTGCCGGTGCTGAACTGCCGACCACCCTGACCGGTGCGGCGGTGGCCATCGCCGACAAGCTGGACACCCTCGTGGGTATCTTTGGTATCGGCATGCTGCCTACCGGCAGCAAAGACCCGTATGCCCTGCGCCGTGCGGCGCTGGGCGTGCTGCGTATCCTGATCGACAAGAAGCTTGACCTCGACCTGACCCAGGCCGTGGTGTTCGCTGTCGGCCAGTTCGGTGGCAAGGTCAAGCAAGCCGGCCTGGCCGAACAAGTGCTGGAATTCGTGTTCGACCGCTTGCGAGCGCGTTACGAAGACGAAGGCGTGGACGTTTCCGTCTACCTGTCGGTACGTGCCCTGCAGCCAGGTTCGGCGCTGGACTTCGACCAACGCGTACAAGCCGTCCAGGCATTCCGCAAACTGCCGGAAGCCGGGGCCCTGGCCGCGGTGAACAAGCGTGTGTCGAACCTGCTGAGCAAGGCCGACAACCTCGGGAATGCCGAAGTCGACCCAGGCCTGTTTGCCGACGCCAAGGAGTTCTCGCTGAACTCGGCCATCGCCAAGGCAGAAAACGCAGTGAAGCCGCTGCTCGCCGAACGCAATTACGCCGAAGCACTGGCGCGCCTGGCCACCTTGCGTGAGCCGGTGGATGCGTTCTTTGAAGCGGTGATGATCAATGCCGAGGATGCGGGCGTACGGAAAAACCGCTACGCCATGCTGGCGCGTCTGCGTGGCTTGTTCATCAACATCGCTGACATTTCCGTACTGGGCTGATCATGTTGAAACTGCTGATTCTCGATCGGGACGGAGTGATCAATTACGACTCCGACGCTTACATCAAGTCGGTGGCGGAATGGATTCCACTGCCGGGCTCGATCGACGCCATCGCGCAGTTGAGCAAAGCCGGCTGGACGGTGGCCATCGCCACCAACCAGTCCGGCATCGCCCGCGGTTACTACGACATTGCCACCCTGGACGCCATGCACGCGCGCTTGCGCACGTTGGTGGCCGAGCAGGGCGGTAAGGTGGGGCTGGTGGTGTATTGCCCCCACGGACCGGATGAGGGCTGCGACTGTCGCAAACCCAAGCCTGGCATGTTGAAAACCATTGCAGAACATTACAAGGTGCCGTTAGCTGGGCTATGGTTCGTCGGGGACAGCCTCGGTGACCTGGAGGCGGCCAAAGCCGTCGACTCTCAGCCAGTTTTGGTTAAGACCGGGAAAGGCGAAAAGACCCAGGCGAAAAACCTGCCGGTAGGCACCTTGATTTTTGACGATCTGGCGGCCGTTGCCGCAGAACTTATCAACAACTAGCCGCCCTCGACTTCCTGGCCAAGGACTGTTCGGGCGTGCGCTTTTAACAGGCGGGCCGTGTCCCGCAACGGTAAATGCCGCCATGTCGATTTTGCAGGCCATCAGAACCTTCTTCTTTTACCTGCTGTTGGGCACCAGTTCGTTTCTTTGGTGCACCCTGAGCTTTTTTATCGCGCCATTCCTGCCGTTCAAGGCGCGCTATCGTTTTATCAACGTTTATTGGTGCCGCTGCGCGTTGTGGTTGTCCAAGGTGTTTTTGGGTATTCGCTACGAGATTAAAGGCGCTGAAAACGTCCCGGACCAGCCCTGCGTGATTCTGTCGAACCACCAGAGCACCTGGGAAACCTTTTTCCTTTCGGCCTACTTCTCGCCCCTGAGCCAGGTGCTCAAGCGTGAGCTGCTGTACGTGCCGTTCTTCGGCTGGGCGATGGCCATGTTGCGTCCGATCGCGATCGACCGTGACAACCCGAAGGCTGCACTCAAGCACGTAGCCAAGAAGGGTGACGAGCTGCTCAAGGATGGTGTTTGGGTGCTGATCTTCCCGGAAGGTACGCGTGTGCCGTTTGGCACCGTGGGCAAGTTCTCGCGCGGCGGTACTGCATTAGCGGTCAACGCCCATCTGCCCGTGCTGCCGATTGCGCATAACGCCGGCAAGTTCTGGCCGAAGACCGGGTGGGCCAAGCGTGAAGGCACTATCACTGTGGTCATTGGCGAGCCCATGTACGCCGAAGGTGAAGGGCCACGCGCCATTGCCGCACTCAATGACCGCGCACAGGCGTGGAATGAAGCGCAGCAACGGGCCATGGGTTCGCTGCCTCCAGAGCCGGTTGTAGTCGAGACACCTGCGATTTAGTGATCTGTGGATAACCTGTGTACGGTTTGTTGGCGAAATGGTGTTTTTGCCTCATAACAAGCTGATTTACTTACATATTTCCAAAGCTCATAAAATCGCGAAAAACGTGCATAAGTTTTTCCCGCATAAAAAAACCGGTCCTTGTGACCGGTTTTTTATGCACAGGCAAACAGTCCGTTTTTCACTCATCAAGCAGCGGCAGTTGCAGGCTGAAGGTTGAGCCTTTACCCAGCTCGCTTTCACACGTGATGCGGCCGCCATGACGCTCCACCACGGCCTTGACCATGGTCAATCCCAACCCCAGCCCCTCAACGCCTTGGGCCGAGTCGAAGCGTCGATACTGGCTAAAGAGTTCGGGCAAGTCTTCTGGCGCAATGCCAGGCCCCTGATCGCTGATGCTGCATTCCAGCCACCCTTGCGTACAGCCATGGCTCAACGTCACGGTGGTGCCGGATGGGGAGTATTTAATAGCGTTCTCCAGCATGTTGAACAGCGCCCGAGTCAGCAGTGATTGATCGGCAGAGATCATGCTCTCATCTGCCTCGTCCAGGTCGTGCACCAAGTGAATGCCCTTGAGCTGCGCAATCACCGCCACCTGATCAAAAGCATCCATTACCAGCATGGCAAACAGTGAGGGATGGAAGTGGTAGCCGTCAGCTTCGGCTTTGGCCAACTGCACGAAAGACTCGGTGAGGCTCAAGGCGCGCTTCACCTGTTGTTCGATCTGGGAAAAGATCGGGGACTCACCGTTGTGCACATCCAGCATCGCCAGGATCGCCGAGTGTGGCGCACGCAGGTCGTGGGAA
>OOIW01000080.1_pt1 | contig 10015 bp, 8 predicted proteins | sample 1691751 | NCBI WGS metagenome assembly OOIW01 (sample SAMN05831949, study PRJEB22555) | human gut metagenome | isolation source: Skin biopsy | host: Homo sapiens
CACCCACCTGGGCAGCGAAGAGATGGAATTCAGCGAGAGCGATTTTGCCGAGGAGCCGGACCATGGGCGCTAACGTGCTGATCATGGCGGGCGGCACCGGGGGCCATGTGTTCCCGGCCCTGGCTTGCGCGCGCGAATTCCAGAACCGTGGCTACACCGTGCATTGGCTCGGTACGCCGCGCGGCATTGAAAATGAATTGGTGCCGAATGCCGGCTTGGCGCTGCATTTGATCAACGTCACCGGCCTGCGCGGCAAGGGCAAGCTGTCCCTGCTCAAGGCGCCGTTCGTGTTGCTCAAGGCCGTCTGGCAGGCGCGCAAAATTATTCGTGAATTGAAACCGGTCTGTGTGCTGGGTTTTGGCGGTTATGTGACTGGCCCTGGCGGTGTCGCCGCCAAGCTCGCCGGTGTGCCGGTGATTGTGCACGAACAGAACGCCGTCGCCGGCACCGCCAACCGTTTGCTGGTGCCGTTGGCCGCGCGAGTGTGTGAGGCCTTCCCGAAAACCTTTGCGGCCTCGGACAAGCTTCGCACCACCGGCAACCCGGTGCGTACCGAGCTGTTCATGGATATTGCCCGCCAAGCGCTGACAGGCCGAAAGCCACACTTGCTGATCCTTGGCGGGAGCCTGGGTGCTGAGCCGCTGAACAAGTTGCTGCCTGAGGCACTCTCGCAGCTGCCTGTGGAATTGCGGCCAGAGGTGTTTCACCAGGCTGGCAAAAATCATGATGAAGTCACTGCCCAACGCTATCGCGAGGCGGGTGTGGAGGCTGATGTACAGCCCTTCATCAAAGACATGGCCCACGCCTATGGCTGGGCCGACCTGGTGGTCTGTCGCGCAGGCGCGCTGACCGTCAGTGAACTGGCTGCGGCCGGTCTGCCGTCCTTGCTGGTGCCTTTGCCCCATGCCATCGACGATCACCAGACCCGCAACGCCGAATATTTGGCCGGGGAGGGCGCTGCCTTCCTGCTGCCGCAAAGAACGACTGGCGCCGCCGATTTGGCCGCACGCCTGACCGAGGTTTTGATGCAACCGGAACGACTCAACAGCATGGCGAGCACCGCAAGCCGCCTGGCTAAACCTGACGCAACCCGCACCGTGGTCGATATCTGCCTGGAGGTGGCCCATGGTTGAGAATCAGAAAGCCATGCCGCAGCCCGAAATGCGCCGCATCCGTCGTATCCACTTCGTCGGCATCGGCGGCGTGGGCATGTGCGGGATTGCCGAAGTACTGCTGAACCTGGGCTATCAAGTGTCCGGCTCAGACTTGAAAGAGTCGCCGGTGACCGATCGCCTGAAAACCTTCGGCGCACAGATCTTTATCGGCCACCGCGCCGAGAACGCCGCCGAGGCTGACGTGCTGGTGGTGTCCAGCGCCGTGAACACCTCCAACCCGGAAGTGGCCACCGCCCTTGAGCGCCGTATTCCAGTGGTGCCACGCGCCGAGATGCTGGCCGAGCTGATGCGCTATCGCCACGGCATCGCCGTCGCCGGCACCCACGGCAAAACCACCACCACCAGCCTGATCGCTTCGGTGTTCGCCGCCGGTGGCCTGGACCCGACGTTCGTGATCGGTGGTCGTCTGAATGCCGCGGGCACCAATGCCCAGCTCGGCACCAGCCGTTACCTGATCGCCGAAGCCGATGAAAGCGATGCGAGCTTCCTGCACTTGCAGCCGCTGGTCGCTGTCGTCACCAACATCGACGAAGACCACATGGCCACCTACGACGGTGACTTCAACAAGTTGAAGAAAACCTTCGTCGAGTTCCTGCACAACCTGCCGTTCTACGGTTTGGCCGTGGTGTGCCTGGACGATCCGGTGGTGCGTGAGATCCTGCCATCGGTCAAACGCCCAACCGTGACCTACGGCTTCAGCGAAGACGCCGACGTGCGCGCGATCAATGTGCGCCAGGAAGGCATGCAAACCTTCTTCACCGTGCTGCGCCCTGACCGCGAGCCGTTGGACGTATCGGTGAACATGCCGGGCAACCACAACGTATTGAATTCGCTGGCGACCATTTGCATTGCTTCCGATGAAGGCGTCAGCGATGAAGCCATTGTCGAAGGCCTGTCGCGCTTTGCCGGTGTCGGCCGTCGCTTCCAGGTCTACGGCCAACTGCCGGTGGACGGCGGTGATGTGATGCTGGTGGACGACTACGGTCATCACCCGACCGAAGTCGCAGCCGTCATCAAAGCCGTGCGCGGTGGCTGGCCGGAGCGTCGCCTGGTGATGGTGTACCAGCCGCACCGCTACAGCCGTACCCGCGATCTATACGACGACTTCGTCAATGTATTGGCCGATGCCAACGTGCTGCTGCTGATGGAAGTCTACCCGGCCGGTGAAGAGCCGATCCCGGGTGCCGACAGCCGCAAGCTGTGCAACAGCATCCGCCAGCGTGGCCAGTTGGACCCGATCTACATCGAGCGCGGTGTGGACCTGGCGCCGATCGTCAAGCCGCTGCTGCGCGCCGGCGACATCCTGCTGTGCCAGGGCGCCGGTGATATCGGTGGCCTTGCGCCCAAGCTGCTCGCCAGCCCGCTGTTTGCGGCTGCAAAGGGGAAGTCGAAATGATCACGCATTACGACACCCTGTTCTCGACCATCACGCCTGCCGACTTCGGCCGCGTAGCGGTATTGTTCGGCGGCAAGAGCGCTGAGCGCGACGTGTCGCTCAAGTCCGGCAACGCCGTGCTTGAGGCGCTGCAAAGTGCCGGCGTGAACGCGTTCGGTATCGACGTGGGCGATGATTTCCTCGCCCGCCTGCAAGCCGAGAAGATCGACCGCGCCTTCATTATTTTGCACGGCCGTGGCGGTGAAGACGGCAGCATGCAGGGCTTGCTCGAGTGCGCCGGCATCCCTTACACGGGCAGCGGCATCCTCGCGTCGGCGCTGGCCATGGACAAGCTGCGCACCAAGCAGGTGTGGCACAGCCTGGGTATTCCAACCCCGCGTCACAGCGTGTTGTGCAGCGAAGACGATTGTATTTCTGCAGCCAAGGAACTGGGCCTGCCTTTGATCGTCAAACCTGCCCATGAAGGCTCCAGTATCGGCATGGCCAAAGTGAACTCGGCCGCCGAATTGATCGACGCATGGAAAGCGGCAAGTACCTACGATTCGCAAGTGTTGGTGGAACAGTGGATCCAGGGTCCCGAGTACACCATCGCCACCCTGCGTGGCCAGGTATTGCCGCCTATCGCATTGGGCACGCCCCACACCTTTTATGATTACGACGCCAAATACCTGGCCTCCGATACTCAGTACCGGATCCCGTGTGGCCTCGACGCAATCAAGGAACAGGAATTGATGGACCTCACGGCGAAAGCCTGTGAGGCGCTGGGTATCGCCGGTTGGGCGCGGGCAGACGTGATGCAGGATGACCAAGGGAATTTCTGGTTCCTTGAAGTCAACACCGCTCCCGGCATGACCGATCACAGCCTGGTACCTATGGCAGCCCGTGCTGCCGGTCTGGACTTCCAGCAGTTAGTGCTGGCGATTCTGGCCGCAAGCATTGAGCCAAGAGGCTAACCCCATGAACGGCGCATCGCTTCGTCATCAGCAACCTCCAGTGCCCAGCCGCAAGCCGGTGCCTCGAGGTGCCAGCCGAATGGTGGCTAAAGAGCCGATGTCGGCGCGCCTGCCGAAAGCCAACTTTGGTTTTATCAAAGCGCTGTTCTGGCCGGTGCTGCTGGTGGCGTTGGGCTTCGGCACTTACGAGGGCGCTCAGCGTCTGTTGCCGTATGCCGACCGGCCGATCACCAAGATCAGCGTGCAGGGCGACTTGAGCTACATCAGCCAGCAGGCGGTACAGCAGCGCATCGGCCCGTACCTGGCGGCGAGCTTCTTTACCATCGACCTGGCGGGTATGCGCGCAGAACTGGAACAGATGCCGTGGATCGCTCACGCCGAAGTCCGCCGTGTATGGCCGGACCAGGTGACGATTCGTCTGGAAGAACAACTGCCCGTGGCCCGTTGGGGCGATGGCGCACTGTTGAACAACCAGGGCCAGGCGTTCGCGCCGCGTGAGGTGGCCAACTATGAGCACCTGCCGCAGTTGTTCGGGCCACAGCGGGCGCAGCAGCAAGTGATGCAGCAGTACCAGGCGCTGAGCCAGATGCTGCGGCCACTGGGTTTCTCCATCGCACGCCTGGAATTGCGTGAGCGGGGCAGCTGGTTTTTGACCACCGGGGCAGGCAGTTCCGGCCCGGGCATCGAGTTGTTGCTGGGACGCGACCGCTTGGTGGAAAAGATGCGCCGCTTTATTGCCATCTATGACAAGACCTTGAAAGAACAGATTACGAACATTGCGAGCGTCGACCTGCGTTACGCCAACGGCCTGGCCGTCGGCTGGCGTGAACCGGCTGCGCCGACGACAGCCAAACCCGCTGTCGCGAAGAATTAAGAAGAGGCAGGACCCATGGCAAACGTGCAAAGCGGCAAAATGATCGTCGGTCTCGATATCGGCACCTCCAAAGTGGTGGCGCTGGTGGGCGAGGTCGGGGAAGACGGCGTTATCGAAATCGTCGGTATTGGCACGCATCCGTCCCGGGGCCTGAAGAAGGGCGTGGTGGTGAACATCGAGTCCACCGTGCAGTCGATCCAGCGCGCCATTGAAGAAGCGCAGCTGATGGCCGGTTGCCGGATTCACTCGGCGTTCGTCGGCGTGGCCGGCAACCATATCCGTAGCCTGAACTCCCACGGCATCGTGGCGATCCGTGATCGTGAAGTCAGCTCGGCCGACCTTGAACGCGTACTCGACGCCGCCCAGGCCGTGGCGATCCCGGCTGACCAGCGCGTGCTGCACACCTTGCCGCAGGACTACGTGATCGATAACCAGGAAGGCGTGCGTGAGCCGCTGGGCATGTCGGGCGTGCGCCTGGAAGCCAAGGTTCACGTGGTGACCTGTGCCGTCAATGCCGCACAGAACATTGAAAAATGCGTGCGCCGCTGCGGCCTGGAAATCGACGACATCATTCTTGAGCAGTTGGCCTCGGCCTACTCAGTACTCACCGACGACGAAAAAGAGCTGGGCGTGTGCCTGGTCGACATCGGCGGTGGCACCACCGACATCGCGATCTTCACCGAAGGTGCGATCCGTCACACCGCCGTGATCCCGATTGCGGGCGACCAGGTCACCAACGACATCGCCATGGCGCTGCGTACACCGACCCAGTACGCCGAAGAAATCAAGATCCGCTACGCCTGCGCCCTGGCCAAACTGGCCGGTGCCGGTGAAACCATCAAGGTGCCGAGCGTGGGCGACCGTCCACCGCGCGAACTGTCGCGCCAGGCCCTGGCCGAAGTGGTCGAACCACGCTACGACGAGCTGTTCACCCTGATCCAGGCTGAGCTGCGCCGCAGCGGCTACGAAGATTTGATCCCGGCCGGCATCGTGCTGACCGGTGGCACCTCGAAGATGGAAGGCGCGGTCGAACTGGCCGAGGAAATCTTCCATATGCCAGTGCGCCTGGGCGTGCCCCATGGCGTCAAAGGCCTGGGCGACGTAGTGCGCAACCCGATTTATTCCACCGGCGTGGGCTTGCTGTTGTACGGGCTGCAAAAGCAGACCGACGGCATTTCCCTGTCGGGCCCGAGCATCCGTGACAGCTACCGTGGTGGCGACGATGAAGCCAAAGCGCCGTTGTTCGAGCGGTTGCAGGCTTGGGTAAAAGGCAATTTCTAAAGATTTACCGCAACACCGCAGTAAGTAGTAGGCGAAAAAACTAGAGAAAACGAAAGGAGAGGGAACATGTTCGAACTCGTAGACAACATCCCCGCAAGCCCGGTTATCAAAGTAATCGGTGTTGGCGGTGGCGGCGGCAACGCTGTCAATCACATGGTCAAGAGCAACATTGAAGGCGTTGAATTCATCTGCGCCAACACTGATGCCCAAGCGCTGAAAAGCATCGGCGCGCGGACCATCCTGCAATTGGGCACAGCCGTGACCAAGGGCCTCGGCGCTGGCGCCAACCCGGAAGTCGGCCGTCAAGCCGCCCTGGAAGACCGCGAGCGTATTGCGGAAGTGCTGCAAGGCACCAACATGGTGTTCATCACCACCGGCATGGGCGGCGGTACCGGTACCGGTGCAGCGCCAATCATTGCCGAAGTGGCCAAGGAAATGGGCATCCTGACGGTCGCTGTGGTGACCCGTCCGTTCCCGTTCGAAGGTCGCAAGCGCATGCAGATCGCCGACGAAGGCATCCGTCTGCTCTCTGAAAGCGTCGACTCGTTGATCACCATTCCCAACGAGAAACTGCTGACCATCCTGGGCAAGGACGCAAGCCTGCTGTCCGCATTCGCCAAGGCTGACGATGTACTGGCCGGTGCCGTTCGCGGTATCTCCGACATCATCAAGCGCCCAGGCATGATCAACGTCGACTTTGCCGACGTGCGTACCGTGATGAGCGAAATGGGCATGGCGATGATGGGCACTGGCTGCGCCAGCGGTCCGAACCGTGCACGTGAAGCCACTGAAGCGGCGATCCGCAACCCGTTGCTGGAAGACGTGAACCTGCAAGGCGCACGCGGCATCCTGGTGAACATCACCGCCGGTCCTGACCTGTCCCTGGGTGAGTACTCCGACGTGGGTAGCATCATCGAAGCCTTCGCTTCCGAGCACGCGATGGTCAAAGTCGGTACCGTTATCGATCCGGACATGCGTGATGAACTGCATGTAACCGTGGTTGCTACCGGCCTGGGCGCAAAAATCGAGAAGCCTGTTAAGGTCATCGACAATACCGTTCACACCGGCCACAACAGTCACGCCAGCCAAGCGGCTGCCGCTCCAGCGCCTGCGCGCCAGGAACTGCCGTCGGTGAACTACCGTGATCTGGACCGTCCGACCGTGATGCGCAACCAGGCTCAGGCCGGTGCTGCGGCGTCCCGTAGCCTGAATCCGCAGGATGATCTGGATTACCTGGACATCCCGGCATTCTTGCGTCGTCAGGCCGATTAATGGAATGTATCAGGGCTATGAAGGTGATTGGTGTTCAGCAAAGGTCTGGTCTGCTATTATCGCCAGCCTTTGTTGATACCAGTTCGCAATTTGCGCTGAAGCGGTCCAAGCCATGATTAAACAACGCACCCTGAAGAATATTATCCGTGCCACAGGTGTAGGTCTGCACTCCGGGGAGAAGGTATACCTGACCCTCAAGCCCGCACCTGTCGACACCGGCATCGTGTTTGTTCGTGCCGACCTGGACCCTGTGGTGCAGATTCCTGCTCGCGCGGAAAATGTTGGCGAAACCACGATGTCGACCACGTTGGTCAACGGTGACGTCAAAGTGGACACGGTGGAGCACTTGCTCTCGGCCATGGCTGGCCTGGGCATCGATAACGCCTACGTCGAGCTCTCCGCGTCCGAAGTCCCCATCATGGATGGCAGCGCTGGACCCTTCGTATTCTTGATTCAATCTGCCGGCCTGGAAGAACAGGACGCAGCCAAGAAGTTCATTCGCATTCTGCGGGAAGTGACAGTAGAAGACGGCGACAAGCGCGCCACCTTCGTCCCGTTCGAAGGCTTTAAAGTGAGCTTTGAGATCGATTTCGATCACCCGGTATTCCGTGACCGCACCCAAAGTGCAAGCGTGGATTTTTCCAGCACTTCGTTCGTAAAAGAAGTCAGCCGCGCCCGTACCTTTGGTTTCATGAGTGACATCGAGTACCTGCGCAAGCACAACCTCGCACTCGGCGGCAGCGTTGAAAACGCCATTGTGGTCGACGCGGATGGTGTACTGAACGAAGACGGCCTTCGCTACGAAGACGAATTCGTGAAGCACAAGATCCTCGATGCAATCGGTGACCTCTACCTGCTGGGCAATAGCCTGATAGGCGAGTTCAAAGGCTTCAAGTCGGGCCACGCCCTGAACAACCAGCTGCTGCGCAAGTTGATTGCACAGACAGATGCTTGGGAAGTCGTGACCTTCGAAGATGCCAGCACCGCACCGATCTCTTACATGCGTCCCGTTGCGGCGGTGTAAGTAACAACTCTCTTCTTTAGTTTTGAAAGGCTGCCTTCGGGTGGCCTTTTTTTATGCCGGTCTTTTTTGAGGCCGCCGTTCCAATGTCGGCGCTGGCTTGCCTGCGATAGCATCACCGCGGTGTCTACGTCATACCGAGGCGCCTGCCTCACAGCCGCGCTGAAGCTCGACAGCTCCCATATCGATTGGCTGCGACTCACGAATCTCGAAGCGTTGCAGCATCCACAATGCGATTGCGCCCCCTGTGCTTGGCTTCATACAGCGCCTGATCCGCACTCAGTAACACTGCCTCCAATGAAGTGCGGCTGCGTTTATCCCAGGTACTCATGCCGATACTCACGGTAACCGGCCGCTCGGCGCCGGCCACCCGTGGCAAGTGCTCGACACTGCTGCGGATATGCTCGGCAATCACCCATGCGCCCTTGGCGTCGGTGTGCGGCAGCACCACCGCAAACTCCTCCCCGCCAAATCGTGCCGCCAGATCAGCCGGACGGCGGATGTTGTTGTCGATGACGTGAGCCACCGTACGCAATGCCTCGTCGCCACCGTGGTGTCCATGGCGGTCGTTGAAGGCCTTGAAGTGATCAACGTCGATCATCAGCAGCGTCAGCGGCTCGGCCGAGCGTTGCGCACGGTCCCATTCCAGGCGCAGGCGCTCGTCCAGGGTGCGGCGATTGGCCAGGCCGGTCAGCGCGTCAGTGGCTGCCAGTTCTGACAGCACCTGTTCGGCGCTATGGCGACGGCGCAGTTCTTTGCCGAGCATCCAGGTCAACCACAGTAGACCCATGCACAGCACGCCCGTGGCGACGGCGACCAGCAGGGCTGCTCGCCGCCATTGGGCGAAAACTTCGTCGCTGGACAGGGCCACCGCCACGATCAGCGGCAAGTTGCCGACGCTGGAGAAAGTGTAAAGCCGCTCCTGCTGGTCAACGCTGGAAATGCCGCGAAAGTTGCCCTCACGCTCCTTGAGCATCCGCGCCACGTTGGGACGCCGGCTGAAGTCCTGATTGATCAGGTCCTGAACCAGCAGCGGGTGCTGTGCCAGCACAATGCCTTCGTGGTTGATCAGGTTGATGGTGCTGTTACTGCCGATATTCAGGCTGCTGAACAACTGATTGAAGTACGACAGGCGCATGGAGGCCACCGCGACGCCCTGGAAGCGCCCGTCCGGCCCGGATAGGCGGCGGCTGAATGCAATACGCCACTTATCGTCACACACGCAGCGCGCCATGAAGGGCCGGCTGATGAACAGGCCCAGGTCGGGATTCTGCCGGTGGGCATGAAAGTAATCACGGTCGGCGAAGTTGGCAGCGTTGGGCGTCAGCAGCGAGGAGTCGGCAATCACCTCGCCGTTCTTGTCCAGCAGCAGGATGTCACCCTTGTACGGCGCCGCTTCCGATCGATCAAACAGCACCAGGTGGCGGATGCTGGCCGACACTCCGGCCAAATCACTGCGTTCGGTGGCCGCGATCAGGCCTTTGATCGATAAGTCGTACAGCTCGACGTTGCGCAGCACGTCGGCATCGATCAGTTGGGTGATGTTATTGGCCGTGCGCTGGGCCGCCTGCAAGGTGTTGGCGTGCTCGCGGGTCAGCAGCACCGCGACTACCAACATGATCAGCAGCACCGTGACGCAACTGCCGATGATCAGCAGCAGCTCCGGACGGTGGGTCGGGCGGGGCGGGCGGGTGGTGCTTGGGCTCATCGGGCGTACTTCTGCTTCGAGGATGCCCTTAGCGTAGTTGCTGATAACGGCTTATGTGGCCTGGCTGTGAACGATGCGGTTGCGCCCGGAATGCTTGGCGTCATACAGCGCCCGATCGGCACTCAGCAGCAGCTCTTCCAGCGAGCCACGGCTGCGTTTGTCCCAGGTACTGAGCCCGACGCTGACGGTGACCGACAGCGCGTCGCCGTCCGCCGGTGGCAAGTGCTCCACCGCACTGCGGATATGTTCGGCGATGGTGCTCGCACCCTCGCCGTCGGTATCCGGCAGGATCACCGCGAACTCTTCGCCGCCGTAGCGCGCAGCCAGGTCGGCGG
>OOIW01000082.1_pt1 | contig 9574 bp, 9 predicted proteins | sample 1691751 | NCBI WGS metagenome assembly OOIW01 (sample SAMN05831949, study PRJEB22555) | human gut metagenome | isolation source: Skin biopsy | host: Homo sapiens
GCGAATCTATGTCCGATATTGGGCTTCACAGTGGTGATCTGCTTATTGTTGATAAAACCGAACGAGCGCAGCATGGGGATATAGTGATCGCCGAACTGGAGGGCGAATTCACTGTGAAGCGCCTGCTGCTTACCCCCCACCCAGCCCTCCAAGCTATGAACCCTGCATATCCCACCCTGTATCCTGACCCGGAGCAGTTGCAGATATTTGGAGTGGTTACGGCCTTCGTCCATAAAACACGGAGTTGCAACTAATGTTTGCTCTCGCCGACGTCAACAGCTTCTACGCCAGCTGTGAGAAAGTGTTCCGTCCGGACCTGAGGGATAAGCCAGTGATCGTACTCAGCAATAACGATGGCTGCGTGATTGCCCGTTCGAAGGAAGCAAAACAGCTCGGTATCAAAATGGGGGTACCATGGTTCCAGCTAAAAAAAACCTGTATATCTGGAAAAATTTATGTTTTTTCAAGTAATTATGAACTATAGTAAGTTAAGTGGAATGCAACACCTGATTGGACCGTTTGAACTAAACTGCACCTGTTTCTCTGTCAAAAGAGGTCAACATGATGGTCAGCAATCCACTTTTTACTGCCAGTATGCATCTTGTTGAGCAATGGCTCGGACTTCTGACTGACCTGGGTCGGGCTGAAGCAACGACTAAAGCCTACCGAGGAGCACTGACACATTACTTACGCTACTGCGAAGCGGAATCAATTCCTCCTACATCAGCCCATTTTGAGGATTTTTCCGGTTATATTCGCCCACAATTACCTGGAATGGCGCATCCAGTATCCAGTTCCACGCTCCAGTTACGTATCTCTGCTATTCGGCTCTGGTATGATTATCTTTATTACCAGGAGCTTTGTGAAACCAGCCCGATTCCCCGAGCGATGTCGCCAAGTCCGATTTTCAGCGGACGTGGGCTTGTGCCCCGTATCACCCGCCTTCCCTGTGTTCCTGATGATCATGGCTGGTTTACTCTACTACAGCAGGCTGCCTCTGCGACGTTACGAGACCGTCTGATGCTGGCGCTGGCCTATTATGGTGCATTAAGGCGAGCTGAAGTGACGGCACTTCGAGTTGACGATCTTGATTTAGGTCTTCGATTAATCCGTGTTCGTGCTGAAACCACCAAGAATCATCGCGAGCGTATTGTCTGTTACAGCCCGGCGGTAGCACCTGTACTTGCAGCCCATTTGCAACAGTTACGGCAAAGTGGTGTTTCTGGTGGCCCATTATTTCGTTCAGTGTCAGATCGGAATTACGGTATGCCACTAAGCATCTGGAGCTGGAGTAAAACCGTCCGCAGTTGGGGGCTTAAATCCGGACTGCCTTATTTCTCCACTCATACCTTTCGTCATCTGCGTCTGACTCATTTGGCGCGGGCGGGCTGGAAACTTCACGAACTCGCCACCTATGCTGGGCATCGGGATCCCCGGACGACTCAGGTTTACCTGCACCTGTCCGGTACCGATCTCGCTGCTCGCATGGCCGGGGCTGTCGCTGAACTTGACAGAAAAGTTGCCGGGCTGGTTTTTGCTGACAGAGGGTTTGTCTTATGAAAGCCGAAAACACCACTGGTGTTGTCTGGCAGCCTTTTGCACTGGAGTCATATCAACTCAGAGCCACTTTCTCCGCACAGGAACGTCTTGCCCTAAGTACCCCACAACGACGGGGTAAATATCTTCTGCAGAAACCTGTGCCAGCATTCCTGCGCCCTCTTTATGACATCGCCACCCAGAGCGGTATAAAGCCCGAGGTAGCGAGGATTACCATTCTGGCGGTACTCGCCGAAGCACACCGTCAGGACATGCCTTACCACCTCTGGACTGAAGACATATGGCAGGGGTTGTATCAACGACGAAATCTCGGAGGCCCGCTACTGGCAGCTTTTGCCTTTCACCTGTCACAGATTCCTATCCCCTTGTATAGCAGCCGATGCCGGCAACCTGCCTATTATGCTTGTGCAGTTTTTGGTCGGGATATTTTTCAGCAGGAACTCAGCCGTCTCATGGACGTCCTGGTGGCACAGGGGTACTCCCTTCGGCATCAGGAAATGTTTCTCTCAGCAGTCCTAGGAATGCTGATGCTGGAAAATGGCGATCCCCGTCTGGAAAGCTTCACTGAAGAATTGCTCAAACGGGGCCAGCAGTACCGCACTAACGGAATTGCCAGAGCGGTAGGCAAGGTCTCTCACGGTCTGGCAGCAATGGGAATTTTGTCTCGCCCTCTACGTATGCGCGGTTATACCGGCTGGAAAGAGAAGCGGACTGACGGGATAGCCCCAGAATGGGTCGGATGGTGTCAGCGCTGGCGGGAAACATCCGTGCTACGACCCCGAACCCGTGAAACAAATTACAGCTTTATTTTACGTATCGGTTTGTGGCTTTCGAGAGACTGCCCTGATATTCGTGAGCCCGCTGACTGGACTATCAGCACCTGTGCCAGTTTCATTGCCGCACTGGGGAGGATGAATGTGGATGAACTTTCTCTGGTATCTGAGCAAAAGCAACGTGTGTCTCCCCGCTCCGGTCAGCCGATGATGAGCAACTCCCGAGCAGCGTTTTTATATGCCCTGCGGCGTTTTTTTGTTGATTACGAGCTCTGGGGATGGGGAAGACTGAAGCTTAGCCCCTACCGCCATTTGGTCACGCCGGACACACCAGCTTTCAGCCGGGGAGTGAATCCGCGGGTGATTGACGATCCCGTGTGGCTGAAGTTGATCTGGGCCAGTCTGAACCTGCACCCGGAGGATATGTTAACGGAGATCCATTATCCGTTTTCCCTGCATCAGGCGATGGCGGTGATCTGGACCCATGCGGGACTGCGCCAGAATGAAATATTCCGCCTGACCTCAGGATGTATACATGAGCAGACAGATGATATTGTCCAGGACGACGGTAGCATTATTTCTGCCGGAACGCTGTGCTATCTGGATGTTCCTGCTGGGAAAACATCAAAAGCGTTCGTCAAACCAGTCGCCAGCATTGTGAAAAAATACGTGGATTTATGGCTGCAGGAACGCCCCCAGGAGCAGGCGCCTCTGATTGATGAACGCACGGGGGAAAAAGTCAGCTATTTGTTTCAGTTTCGTGGTAAACACGTGGGAAGCGCACTCCTGAATAACACAATTATCCCGGTACTCTGTGCCCGGGCCGGTGTCCCGGTCGAAGACAGCCGTGGACGGATCACCAGTCACCGGGGAAGAGCTTCAGCGGTCACCGCACTGGCCAGCGTACCACAAGGGATGACCTTGCATGAGTTAATGGAGTGGTCCGGACATAGCTGCCCGCGATCAACCCTGCACTACATCCGCATTCGCCCAACACGGCTGGCGGCTTCTTTTGTGAAAGCGGACAAAATTTCCCATATGATCAGCGTGCTGATCGATCATGACAGTCAGGCACTAACGTCATCAGGGCCTGCTCTGTACTATGATTTAGGCGATTTGTATTGCACCAATCCGTTCTGGAGCAGTTGCCCGCACAGAATGGCCTGTATTGGCTGTGATTTTAGTTTGCCGAAAAGCAGTTCCCAGGCACTGGCTCTTGAAAGTAAAGCCTCTATACGCCGGTATCTTGAGGAAGTCCCGCTAACTCCGGATGAGAAAGCAATTGCGGAAGGTGATATTGATAAGCTGACTGCATTCATTAAAAAAATGGCTAGTCAGCCCCCACCTCAAAAAGACTAAATTGCGTTCAGGGCTCTGCATCTTGCATGAGGGTGTAAATCAAGGCTTGCTAATCACACCTACATCCAGGCGCGCTGCGCCATTCTCATGGCTCACCAGCCCACTCACTCGCACCAGATCCTGAGCATCGAAGTGCTGCCCGTTCCAGACCTTCTGAGGAATGCGCACTTTGATGGTGCCGGTTGGATCGCGGAAGGTGTACCACTCATCCTGCTGCTGACTGATAACATTGCCTTCCAGCGTTACCCACGCCCTTTCGTGCATTGACGATACGGCCTGAATACGGCTTTGACCATTCTCCTGCTGTACTTTATGTCCGGCATACATGCGCTCAGTAGCGACTGGCTCTTTCTCTGCGGAGAAGCCGCCCTGCGCTGCCAGGGCAGGAATGGCGGTGAATGAAGTGAGCAACATACCGGTGACGTTGACGAATTGACGACGAATCTTATTGAAGTATTGTTTTTGCATAGCAGGTTCCATTTATGATTTTACATCCCCCCAGGGGGGATGTTCTGATGATAAATGAGCGTCTGTGAAAGCTCAATTGCTATCCCCGGTAGGGGGATGAAAATGTGATGGGCTTCAGAGATAAAAAACCCACCGGTGGGTGGGTTCAGAGATGAGTCTTGTTAGGCGAAATCAGCGGGTCACGCCGATCCAGCCGTGATAACCCATGTAGATACCGACCAGGGCAATCAGTACGCTTGAGAAGTACGGCGCCCGACGCGCCAGCGTATCCAGGCCACTCCAGCGTTTTGTTGCCTGACGAACGCTGAAAGCCGCCGCTGCACCTACTGATACCAGCGTAATCGCTAAGCCGATGCTGAAACACAGTACCAGCGCAGCACCGAGCGTAAATTCTTTTACCTGAATGCAAAGCAGCAGAACGGTAATGGCTGCCGGGCAAGGAATGAGTCCGCCGGTCAGGCCGAACAGGATAATTTGTCCGGTGGTTACGCTGCGATTAGCAAAACGCTTTTTGATGTCGTTCGCATGCGCTTTCTCGTGCGCGTCCTGATACTCGCGGGAGTTAACATCCAGTCCCTCCAGCGCGGAGTGATCGTGGTCATGATCGTGGCCGTGTTCATGCTCGCGGAACTCCACGTCATAATCGTGTACATGGCCGCGATGGCCCAAAGAGAGACGAACATCGAAACTGTGCGGCTCCGGGATCGCCAGGGCTGATTCCATAAACCCGTCTTTTTCTACGAAATCAAAGGCCTGTGAAAATGTCCCCGTTCCCCGGTTGGTGACCAGAGAGATATCGCGGGCTTCCCATTTCCTGCCGCTGAGCGAGCGTAAGCGCCAGTGAGGTGGCTGACCTTCCTCGAAAATCGAGAGTTCAACGCTGCCATGACCCGTATCGATGATGCGGGTTTCATCATGATCGTGATGACCGTGGCCGTGTTCCTCTTCCTGCTCCATCTTCCACAGCTTTTCGCCACGCCAGGTTCGCCAGAACATCCATGCCGCCGTGGCAAGAATGATGATGGCTGAAATCAGCTGGAACCAGGGTTCGGCAGACTCAGCGGTGAATTTCTGACTGACATACATTCCGCCCATCGCAATCAGCCAGACCACTGACGTATGCGAAATAGTCGCCGCAAGCCCCAGTAATACGGCTTGCTTCACCGTTCCCCGGATAGCCACGATAAAGGCGGCCATCATCGTTTTGGAGTGCCCGGGCTCCAGGCCGTGAAGCGCACCCAGCAGGATTGCGCTGGGTATGAACAGCCAGGCATTCGCCACGCCTTGCTGTAAAAGAGCAGAAAAATCAGTCATGTTTCGCTTGCCTTAAAGATACTTGGTTATCTCTTTAAATTCGCTAAGCGTATTTTCAGACCCGTGGTGGTCGGCATGAAGGGCATCCTCCAGGCAGTGATCCAGATGGTCATGAATTAAAGTACGCTTCGCATTCGTTATCGCCTTTTCCACAGCGTGCAACTGCTGGGCGATGTCCAGACACGCTTTTTCATCTTCGAGCATCTGGATGGTGCTTTTCAGGTGCCCTGCGGCACGCTTAAGTCTTTTAATAATGTCAGGGTGTGATGCGTGAACGGTCATGATTTATCCTCTCCAGGTGGAGGGGATAAGATAATGTGTATCAACGCCATGGTCACATTTTTTATCGGCTTATCCTCTCCTGCCCGTTTGTCTGTTTTACGGAAATTACTTCTCTTTCTTCGGCCATGACGGGTGTTCATCATCAATGACGAAATCATGCTCATGGGTCGATTCGTTGTTTGTTTCTGGATCGGTGTGACTGTGAATCTGGGCGTAAACTTCATGCTCAGGCCGCCAGATAAGAACGGCAGTAATCAGTGACAGCGCGGCCACAATGGTCAGGGCGATGAACGAAGCCTGCGTTCCCCATGTTGCGCCTACCCACCCGGCGAGTGGATAAGTCACCAGCCAGCATGAATGCGACAGAGCGAACTGAGCGGCGAACAGTGCCGGTCTGTCTTCAGCCGTAGACGAACGGCGCAGCAGGCGACCGCTCGGCGTCTGAGAAAGCGAGTAGCCCACACCCAGCAGCGCCCAGAGCACAACCAGCGTGATGTAATCCTTGAGGAAAATGCCCAGTCCCAGGCCAACGACTAGAAGCACGGTGCCCACAAGCATCGGCATGCGGTCACTCATTTTGTCGAGCAGTCTGGGGAGGATCAGGGCCGACACCATGGACCCCACACCGAAGAAAGCCAGGGCAATGGCGGTAGCTCGCTGTGAGAAACCAAAGTCCGCCTGAACCAGAACAACGGTGTTGACGATCACCATCGCACTCGCTGCCGCCACAGCCATGTTCAGAGCCAGCAGGCCACGCAGTCTTGGTGTTTTCAGGAAGATGCGCATGCCTCGCGTAGTTTTGTCATAGATGCTGCGGTTGACCGTTAGCGCTTTCATTTTTGGCAACGTCACGGAAACAACCAGAGCCGCTGAGGCGAGGAACCCGACCGCCGTACCGGCAAACAGATTGTGGAAGCTCATGACCGTCAGCAGTGCCGCCGCCAGCATCGGGCTGATTACGCTTTCCAGATCGTAGGCCAGACGTGACAGAGACAGCGCCCGGGTATATTCGCGTTCGTCAGGAAGAATATCAGGGATTGTCGCCTGAAAGGTTGGCGTAAACGCTGCCGAAGCAGACTGAAGAATGAAGATCAGGATGTAGATTTCCCAGATCTGAGTGACAAAAGGCAGTGCGATAGCCACGAGGGCACGAACCAGGTCCAGCGTCACCAGCATGGTGCGACGCGGGAATTTGTCGGCAAAGGCCGCTGCTACTGGTGCCACCAGAATATAGGCGCTCATCTTGATCGCCAGCGCGGTACCCAGAACCGCCCCGGCCCTGTCTCCGGCGAGATCGTAGGCTAAAAGCCCCAGCGCTACGGTCGCCAGACCGGTACCGATAAGGGCGATAACCTGTGCCAAAAACAGATGGCGATAGGTACGATTAGAAAGAATATTGAGCATCAGGCAATCTCTTGGCTTAAATTTACATCCCCCCCAGGGGGATGGTGAAAGCATAGAGTGAGCTGAAAAAAATGACAAGCATTATCCTGGCGGGGGGGATGTGGGTTTTGCTAGTTGCCTGATATGTAGAATAAAAAAGCTTCAGGTATCCCAGCGTTATACCTGAAGCAGCATAAAGAGTGTCGAAGGTGTTATCGCCGCTTCCCTGCGTAGCCCCTTCTGACGAGAAAGGTGTTAACTCAGAAGTCCCAGGCAGGTTTTTAGGCTCAGCCGGGTCGCCTCAACGTCGCTGTGGATGATGGTGCACCAGTCGTCACGGTTAGCCCGAATGTCTTCGAGCCAGCTGTTCAAGGCCTGATTGAACGCCATGGTTTTCTCGCGCTGCGGCCAGCTCATCTGGTTCGCGCTGTAAATGTCCTGCCCGGGCTGCGGCATCTGCACAGTTTGCTGTGTCGACATCCGGGAAGTCACTGACCAGGTGTCAGAGTTGCCGTCCCATGAAGGCATCACAGGGAAGCCTGCACCGCGCAAAGCGATATCCCAGGTGGCATCAAACAGGAATGTTTTCCCGTTTAACTCAAAAGTCACGGTGTCATGAAACCCCTGTGTTTGCGGCAAAATGGTCAGTATTTCCGGAGGAATGGGTAAATCAGCCCAGTCAAACTGCACCAGTTTTCGCTTTGCCGTAATACCACCGGCAACCAGCAGTCGTTCGGCCGCGGCGGCTTTATGACGACAATCGCCAAAACCCTGCTCAAACAGGCTCATGCTTTGCTCATTCCATGAACCAAGCTGATAAGGCATTCGCCTGACCAGTTCAAAAATGGCTCTCCGCAATTCCGTTGAGCCACTCTGAAGACCGAGAGACTGCAAGATCCAGCCCGGTGTTATCGTCTCTTGAGCAGAGCGACGGGTGTTTATTTTTTGCCATGTATCACTGACTCTTTCTGCCAGAGAGGCTGCCAGGGTTTCCCCCGGCAGTAATGTTGTCATCAGCAATGCTCCTGTGGTGGTGAGGAAATGTCTACGCGTCAACATATCGGGCGTTACACCTCCACGCTGCGACGAAGCGCTGACATAACCAGTGATTCACAGACCACTTCTTCATCCTGCGTCCGATTAACGCCAGGGAAGACCATCTGGCTCATCGGGGACGAGCGAAGCCGGTGATAACGGGCAATTGCGCCATTCATACCTCCCATCTGCTTGCGTCTGACCAGGCGCAGCCCGTGCTCCCAGGCCACTTCATCCATCGCACTCGCCAGGACAGGATCATGGTTGAAGATTAAGACGCCATCCCCTTTCAGCAGGCGGGCTGCGCTGCGAAGGAAAGTCGTGTAATCCTGCTCGAAATAAGCCGCTGCCTGGGAGTAGATAATATCGACCCCGCCTGCCTGAACGCCCCGTTTCTCCAGCGTACACAACCCGGCAGCCGTCACGTAGGGATGCTCAGTCACACCTTTTGGCAGCGATTCATGCCATGGCGTGAGATTGGTGAAGTGCAGGAATGCACTCTGTCCAAGCTGCTCCCTGAAGCCCTCCGCCAGCCCGGAAATTGTCGCCTGATGACTGGTCGTTTCTTCTGCACGAAAACCCGCCCAGGCAGCACCAATTTCCAGGAAGGTGACGGTGCCATTTTTGTGGTGAATGTTCTTCGCGTAGTGAACGATATCGAACCCAATTTCTCGCGCCAGACGAAACGATCCGCCGCTGGAGGTCCATGGGCCATCAAAGCCAAAGGCGAGGATCGCTTTGAGCATCGAGCCCGTTTCCTGATGCATCATTTTCAGGAACGGAATGACCTTACGCCGTGAAGGCACCGGGACATTCGGACGCAATTTTTTGGCCTGAAGGTCGCGATTAACGCCCATGCACAGCGTCTGCCAGTGCAGAGGGGCAATCCGATAATTAAGTGCAGTGAAATTCCGCGCAATCTCACGACGCGCCTGAATGGAGTCTTTATACATAGCCTCTCCGCTAAATCTGAAGTTGATAAATGCCAGGCAGCAAACACGCTACCGGTAACAGCGATCAGATCTGGCGGGTGCTGGGAGGACGGTAAATGATGTCCGTGGCTTTAACCGGACTACGAAGATCGGCAAGCGGCAACCATCTGTCTGCTACAGGAGAGAGGGCAATCTCCACAGAGGGTGGCTGCTCCGGAGTTTCATGAAAATGGTCTGTCTGATGATGGCCTGCATGGCCAGACTGAGGGATGTCCGAATCGTGAGAGTGGTCCTGCATTGTCATGGTGACTTCTGCATCGTGCAGATCCATCTCGTAGCCTGTCAGGCCGTTTGTACCATGTGATGCAAACGTCCCCATCGACGACATCATCATGCCAACGGCCATGATGACAATCATCAGAACATAACGGGATGAACGTTTAAACATCAGGTACATCGCTGAATACTTCT
>OOIW01000083.1_pt1 | contig 9172 bp, 7 predicted proteins | sample 1691751 | NCBI WGS metagenome assembly OOIW01 (sample SAMN05831949, study PRJEB22555) | human gut metagenome | isolation source: Skin biopsy | host: Homo sapiens
TCGCCGATGCACACGCGGGTTTCGTGAGCTTCGAAATCTTCCTTCTTGATAAAACGCACATCGTTGGTCGCGACCAGCGGCGCACCCAGCTTGTCAGCCAGGGCCACGGCAGCATGCAGGTGCTCTTCATCATTGGGGCGATTGGTGCGCTGGACTTCCAGATAAAAGCGGTCCGGGAACACCTGCATCCACTCGCGGGCCAGCACCTCGGCTTCCTGAGGGTTGCCGCCGAGCAACGCGATACCGATCTCACCCTCTTTGGCTGCCGAGAGCATGATCACGCCCTCGCTCGCTTCGGCCACCCACTCGCGCTCGATGATGATCGAGCCGTTACGCTGACCGTCGATAAAGCCACGGGAAATCAGCTCAGTGAGGTTGCGGTAACCCACGCCGTTCATCGCCAGCAGGCTGATGCGGCTCAGGGGGTTATCCGGGTCTTTGTTGGACAGCCACAGGTCGACGCCGCAAATTGGCTTGATGCCGGCGCCCATGGCGTTCTTGTAGAACTTGACCAGGGAACACATGTTGTTCTGATCGGTAACCGCGACCGCAGGCATATTCATGCCCACCAGGGTTTTGACCAGTGGTTTGATCCGTACCAGGCCGTCGACCAGGGAGTATTCAGTGTGCAGGCGTAGGTGAACGAATGAAGCCGGCATAGTGATCCTGTCTTAAACGTAGAAACAACAAAGCCCGGAAATCCGGCATTTAAAGCTACTGCGCTTTAAAGGCCGGATTGTACCGGGCCTTGGCAAAAACATCAGCCTCGCGACTAAACCTCGCTGAGGCTTTCCCGCGCCTCGTAAGCCAGGCGGACCGGGGCGAACGAGCGCCGATGGATCGGCGTCGGGCCCAGGCGTGCCAGGGCTTCCAGATGAACGGGCGTCGGGTAGCCTTTATGGCCTCCGATACCGTAGCCGGGGTAGATCAATTCGAAAGCAGCCATTTCACGGTCACGGCTGACCTTGGCCAGGATCGACGCGGCGGCGATGGCCGGCACCTTGCTATCACCCTTGACCACGGCTTCTGATGGCATCGTCAATTTAGGGCAACGGTTGCCATCGATCATCGCCATTTTCGGGGTGATGTGCAGGCCTTCCACCGCGCGCTGCATGGCCAGCATGGTGGCGTGAAGGATGTTCAGCTCATCGATCTCTTCGACTTCGGCCCGGGCGATGTGCCAGCTCAACGCTTTTTCGCAGATCTCGTCGTAGAGCTTTTCACGGCGCGCTTCGGTGAGTTTTTTCGAGTCATTGAGACCGAGGATCGGGCGATTTGGGTCGAGGATCACCGCCGCCGTCACCACCGCGCCACACAACGGGCCACGCCCCACTTCATCAACACCGGCGACCAGTGCGTCGGCGTGTGCGACCAGACTGAAATCCAGGCCCATTTGCGTGGTCATAAAGCGTCCTCTTTTTGCCCGATCAAGGTCAGTACGGCATCGGCTGCCTGGTTCGATGCATCACGCCGCAGGGTGCGGTGGATGTCGTCAAAACCACGGGTCTGCTCTTCGCCGCCGTCGATCAAGGGTAGTAGGGTTTGTGCCAGGGCTTCGGGCGTTGCATCGTCCTGCAACAACTCCGGTACCAGCAGGCGTTGGGCCAGCAGGTTAGGCAAGGAGATGTAAGGGCTCTTGACCATGCGCTTGAGAATCCAGAACGTCAGCGGCGCCAGGCGATAAGCCACGACCATCGGGCGCTTGTACAGCAGCGCCTCCAGGGTCGCGGTGCCCGAGGCAATCAATACCGCATCACAGGCGGCAAGCGCCAGGTGCGACTGGCCGTCGAGCAAGGTCAACGGCAGATTGCGGCCTTCGAGCAACGTCTCGATTTGCGCACGCCGTTGCGGGCTGGCGCAAGGTAATACGAAACGCACGCCTGGCTTCAAGGCTTGAAGGCGTTCGGCAGCCTCGAAAAACACACTGGCCAGACGCCCGACTTCACCGCCTCGACTGCCCGGCATCAATGCCACCAGCGGACCGTCAGGCAAGCCCAGCTGGGCGCGCGCGGCGGCGCGGTCAGCTTGTAGCGGGATGGTGTCGGCCAAGGTATGCCCGACAAACCGCACCGGCACGCCCTTCTCTTCGTAAAACCTGGCTTCGAACGGCAGCAAGGTCAGCATCAAGTCGCAGCCTTCGCGGATCTTCAGCACACGCTTCTGCCGCCACGCCCATACGGACGGGCTGACGTAATGCACGGTCTTGATGCCGGCCTGACGCAACTTGAGTTCGATATTGAGGGTGAAGTCCGGCGCATCGATGCCAATAAAGACGTCGGGCTTTTCTTCGATCAGGGTTTGAATCAGCAGCTTGCGGCGCGCCAGCAACTCACGCAGTCGGCCCAGCACCTCCACCAACCCCATGACCGACAGGCGCTCCATGGGAAAGTAGGATGTCAGACCTTCGGCCTGCATGAGCGGGCCGCCCACGCCAATAAACTCCACCGCTGGATGCTGGGCCTTGAGCGCCCGCATCAGGCCAGCGCCCAGGATATCGCCGGAAGCTTCACCGGCCACCAGCGCAATACGCAGAGTAGCCATGATCAGCGGGTGATGCCGCGCGTCGATGCCTGGATAGAGTCGCGGAACACCGCGACTTCCGGGAACAACGCTGCTGGCTCGGTCAGTTCAGTCAGTGCCTGCTCAACCGTCAGCCCCTGACGGTAAACCGTCTTATAGGCGCGGCGCAGAGCGTGAATCGCGTCTTCACTGAAACCGCGACGGCGCATGCCTTCGAAGTTCATGCTGCGGGCTTCGGCAGGGTTGCCGAACACCGTGACAAATGCCGGAACATCCTTGCCGATCGCGGTACCCATGCCGGAAAAGCTGTGGGCGCCGATATGGCAGTACTGGTGGACCAGGGTGAAGCCGGACAGGATCGCCCAATCGTCAACGTGCACATGGCCGGCCAGCGCCGTGTTGTTGACCAGGATGCAATGGTTGCCGATCACACTGTCATGGCCGATATGCGCATAGGCCATGATCAGATTGTGATCACCCAGCGTGGTTTCGGCACGATCCTGCACAGTGCCACGGTGAATGGTCACACCTTCACGGATGATGTTGTGATCACCGATTACCAGGCGTGTTTCTTCACCCTTGTACTTCATGTCCGGGGTGTCTTCGCCTACCGAGGAAAACTGGTAGATACGATTGTGTTTGCCAATGCGGGTCGGACCTTTGAGGATCACGTGTGGCCCGATGACAGTCCCCTCGCCGATTTCAACACCTGCGCCGATGATCGACCAAGGGCCGACCTCAACGTCGGCGGCCAGAACGGCCGACGGATCGATGATTGCGCGAGGGTCAATCAAACTCATAGTTTGCGTTCCGCGCAGATGATCTCAGCGGAGCACACCGGCTTGCCGTCCACCGAGGCCTGGCACTCGAACTTCCAGATCTGGCGTTTGCAACTGATGAACTTGGCTTCCAGGATCAACTGGTCACCCGGGGTGACCGGGTTACGGAAGCGCAGCTTGTCGGAGCCCACGAAATAGTAAAGCGTGCCATCGGCAGGCTTGAGGTCGAGCATTTTGAAACCAAGGATACCGGCAGCCTGGGCCATCGCTTCGATGATCAACACGCCCGGCATGATTGGATGCGCAGGAAAGTGACCATTGAAGAACGGTTCGTTGATGCTGACATTCTTGTAGGCACGAATGCGCTTTTCCTCGACATTGAGGTCCACTACACGATCCACCAGCAGGAACGGGTAACGGTGGGGCAGGTATTCGCGAATCTCGTTGATGTCCATCATTTCGGGGGGAAGCCTGTAATAAAGATTGGGGGCGGGCGGACTAAACGCACGCCCCGCTAGCAAATCAAGGAGGCAGTCTAGCGGCTGTGCACACTTGATATGGAAATGGTATCAGCCTTCTGATGAAGCATTACCGCCAGGGGTCACGTCCCCAACACGCTTTTCCAGCTGCTTGAGGCGGCGAGCCATGTCGTCAAGTTGCCTCAAGCGCGCTGCACTCTTGCGCCATTCAGCCGCAGGCTGCATGGCCGTACCGGAAGAGTAGGCGCCCGGCTCGGTAATCGAGTGGGTCACCATGGTCATGCCGGTAATGAAGACGTTGTCGCAAATATCGATATGCCCCACCAGCCCAACGCCACCGGCGAGCATGCAATGCTTGCCGATCTTGGTGCTGCCGGAAATCCCGACGCATGCTGCCATGGCGGTGTGATCGCCAATCTGCACGTTGTGGGCGATCTGGATCTGGTTATCGAGCTTCACGCCGTTACCTATCACGGTATCGGCCAAGGCCCCACGGTCGACTGCGGTGTTGACGCCGATTTCGACGTCATCGCCGATCAGTACGCCGCCGACCTGGGCAATCTTGTGCCAGACACCTTTGGAGTTGGCAAAACCAAACCCTTCACCACCGATCACGGCACCCGACTGAATCACCACCCGCTCACCAATACGCACGTCGTGGTAAAGCGTCACGCGAGGGGCCAGCCAGCCATCGGCGCCAATTTCACAGCGCGCGCCGATAAAGCAATGAGCGCCCACCGTGACACCCGCAGCAATACGTGCACCGCTCTCAATCACTGCAAACGCGCCAATACTGGCTGCAGGATCGACCTGGGCATCGTCAGCGATCACCGCTGAAGGATGAACACCGACAGCAGCTTTAGGCTTTGGATCGAACAGGTGCGACGCCCGGGCATACGCCAGGTAAGGGTCGGCAACCACCAGCGCATCCCCGTTAAACCCTTCGGCGTCAGCGGCCTTCAGCAACACGGCTGCGGCTTGGCTGTCGACCAGGTATTTACGGTATTGGGGATTTGCGAGGAAGCTCAACTGAGCTGGGCCAGCCTCCTGCAAGGAGGCTAGCCCAGTGATTTCTTTCTCCTTGGTGCCACGCAAGGTGGCCCCAAGGAACTCGGCCAACTCGCCGAGTTTGATAGTCGCGGTCATGGCTTACTTCAGCTGGTTCATGCGCTCGATCACCTGACGGGTGATGTCGTATTGAGGCTTGACGTCAATCACGGCGCCGCGCTCGAACACCAGGTCAAAGGCACCTTTCTTGATGACTTCTTCCACAGCGCTGTCGAGTTTAGGCTTGAGCTGCTTGAGCATTTCACGGTCAGCAACGGCTTTGGCTTCGTTCAGTTCCTTGGACTGGAACTGGTAGTCGCGGGCCTTTTGCTTGAATTCAAGCTCCAGACGCTCACGCTCGCCTTGCTGCATCTTGTCACCACCGGCTACCAGACGATCCTGGATGCCTTTGGCGCTGCTTTCCAGAGTCTTCAGCTTGGTCAGTTGCGGACCGAACTTCTTCTCGGCATCCACGGCGTAACGCTTGGCGGCGTCGGATTCCAGCAGAGCCATCTGATAGTTCAGAACGGCGATTTTCATTTCGGCGAAGGCCGGTGTGGTTACCAGCACAGTGGCCAGCAGAACCAATTGAGTCAACTTACGCACGATGTACTCCTACAGAATCCGTTGTCGTTATCTTGGGTCAGACGCTTAGAACGTCTGGCCGAGGGAGAATTGGAAAATCTGGGTTTCAGCGTTATCCGGTTTCTTGATCGGCATGGCCAGAGCAAAGCTCAATGGGCCAAGCGCGGTCACCCAAGTGACACCCACACCTACGGAGCTGGCGAGGTTGCTCAGGCTGATGTCGTTACACTCAGTCTGCGACTTCACGCCACTCGGGTTGGTGATCTGCTGGCACTTGGAGTCGAACACGTTACCCACGTCCCAGAAGACCGAAGTACGCAGCGAACGCTGATCCTTGACGAATGGCAGCGGGAACAGAAGCTCGGCACCACCCTGGATCAGTACGTTACCACCGAATGCCAGAGCGTCATTGTTGGAGTCAGGGAGCGTGCCTTGGTTACCGGTTACCGCTTGACCACGACTCGGCGTACCACGCGGGCCCAAGGTACTGTCCTTGAAGCCACGAACCGAGTTGAAACCGCCTGCATAGTAGTTCTCATAGAACGGCAGACCACTGGTCGAACCATAACCGTCGCCATAACCCAATTCGGTGTGCAGGCGCACGGTGTAGTTGTCGCTCAGCGGCTGGAACAACTGGCCACGGTAGTCGAGCTTGAAGAACGACAGGTCGCTGCCCGGCGTGGTGGCTTCTGCAGTCAGGCTTTGCGAATGACCACGGGTTGCCAGCACACCTTTGTTCAGGGTGGATTCCGACCAACCGACCGAAGCCTTGAAGTTCAGGAACTGATCACCTTCTCGGCGCACGAAGTCGAAGATCTCATCCGTGGTGTACACACCCGTCTTGATCTTGTCCTGCTGCGCGGTAAAGCCGAAGGTCAAGCGCGAAGTCTCGCTGATCGGGTAACCGATATTGACACCGGCACCGAGGCTGTCGATCGCATAGCTTGCAACGTCAACGTTGAGGTCTTTGTAGTCGGTGGTGCGGTAGAAGGCGTTGTAGCCCAGGCTCACACCGTCAGCTGTCCAGTAGGGGTCGACATAACCGAAGTTATAGCGGCTCTGGTATTCGCTTCGGGTCAGGCCGATGGAGACCTTGTTACCGGTACCGAGGAAGTTGTTCTGGGTGATCGAACCACCGAGGATCAGACCGGCACTCTGTGCAAAACCGACGCTGGCAGTGATCGAACCCGAGGCCTGTTCTTCAACGGCGTAGTTCACGTCAACCTGGTCATCCACACCCGGTACGGCCGGGGTTTCGACGTTGACTTCCTTAAAGAAGCCCAGGCGCTCAAGACGGGCCTTGGACTGGTCGATCAGGTAAGTCGACGCCCAGCCACCTTCCATCTGACGCATTTCGCGACGCAGCACTTCGTCAGCCGACTTGGTGTTGCCACGGAAGTTGATGCGGTTCACGTAGGCACGCTTGCCCGGGTCTACGACGAAGGTGATGTCTACGGTATGGTCTTCGTCGTGCGGGGTCGGTACGCCGTTGACGTTGGCGAAGGTGTAGCCTTCGTTACCCAGACGACGGGTGATCAGCTCGGAGGTGGTGGTCATCAGCTTGCGCGAGAACACCTGATCTTTCTGCACCAGCAACAGGGACTTGACCTGGTCTTCAGGGACTTTCAGGTCGCCGCTGAGCTTCACGTCACGAACGGTGTACTTCTCGCCTTCGTTGACGTTGACAGTAATGTAGACGTGTTTTTTATCCGGGGTGATGGAGACCTGGGTCGAAGCGATATCCATGTTGATATAGCCACGGTCCAGGTAGTAGGAGCGCAGACGTTCCAGGTCACCGGACAGTTTTTCACGGGCGTACTTGTCATCGTTCTTGAAGAACGACAACCAGTTGGTGGTCTTGAGCTCGAACAGGTCGATCAGGTCGTCATCGGCGAACTTGGTGTTGCCGACCACGTTGATGTGCTGAATCGCCGCCACGGTGCCTTCGTTGATGTTGACCTTGAGGCCGACACGGTTACGAGGCTGCGGGATCACTTCAGTTTCCACGGTCGCGGAGTAGCGGCCCTGGGCAACGTACTGGCGTTGCAGTTCGTTACGCACACCCTCAAGGGTGGCGCGCTGGAAGATCTCGCCCTCGGCCAGGCCGGATTGCTTGAGGCCCTTCATCAAGTCTTCAGTAGAGATCGCCTTGTTACCCTCGATCTGGATACTGGCGACGGAAGGTCGCTCAACGACAGTGATGACCAGGACGTTGCCTTCGCGACCCAGTTGGATATCTTGAAAGAACCCGGTTTTGAACAGCGCACGAGTGGATTCCACCAGGCGACGATCATCCGCCTGTTCCCCGACGTTCAACGGCAAGGCACCAAAGACGCTACCGGCGGAAACCCGCTGGAGGCCGTTGACGCGAATATCGGAGATAGTGAAGGACTCGGCGTGAACTTCGGCGATCATCAATACGGTGAGAACCGCAGTTAGCAGCAGACGTTTCATGAAGTCCTTTCTTATTCCAACTGGCAATAAACAAACTGCCGCAAAATGCGGCAGATTCGCAATTCAGCGAAGCGTTACAGTCGTCCCAGATCGTTGACCAGAGCTAACAACATCACTCCAACCACCAAACTGATACCGATCTGTATCCCCCAACCCTGCACCCGATCCGACAAGGGGCGACCACGCACCCACTCGACCAGATAAAACAACAGATGCCCCCCATCCAATACTGGAATGGGCAGCAAATTCAGAACTCCAAGGCTAATACTCAGATAAGCCAGGAAATTCAGGAAATCAGCAACGCCCGACTGGGCAGAAGCGCCCGCCACTTTAGCAATGGTTATCGGTCCACTCAAGTTTTTTACCGAGAGCTCGCCGAACAACATTTTCTTGAGCGATTCGAGGGTCAGCACACTCATGGTCCAAGTGCGCTTTGCACCCTCGCCAATCGCGGCCAACGGCCCGAAGCTGACCTCCCGCACCATCGAGGGCGGCCACTCGACACCTTTCACCCCAGCACCCAGGTAACCCCCGGCTGCCTTGGCTTCCCCGCGAACCGACAAGGTTACAGGGACGTCGATTTGAGCACCATCGCGCTCAACTTTCAGCACAATTTTGGTATCAGGCCGTACACGCACCAGGTCGACCACCTGTTGCCAGTCGCCCAGTGCCTGGCCATCAAGCGCCAGCAGGCGGTCGCCGGTTTTCAGACCTGCGGCCTGGGCCGGGCCTTTCGAATCGAGCTCGGCAAGCACCGGCGGCAACGCGGGACGCCATGGGCGAATCCCCAGGGACTTGATCGGATCAGGCTCATCCGCACCCTTGAGCCAGTGGTCGAGCGCCAATTCACGCGGCGTTTCGGTGGTGGAGTCCTGATCGCGCACCACCACATTGATGGTGCCGCTTTCACCCATGCGGCGCACCAATTGCAAATTGACAGCACCCCAGCCAGTGGTCGGTTCGCCATCAATGGAAACAATTTCCTGCCCAGCGACCAGGCCAGCCTTGGCCGCCATGCTGCCCGCCTCGACCGCCCCAATCACCGGGCGGACCTGTTGGCTGCCCAACATGGCCAAGACCCAGAAGAACACCATCGCCAACAGGAAGTTGGCGATCGGGCCGGCGGCAACAATAGCGATGCGCTGACGAACGGTCTTGCGATTGAAGGACTGGTCCACTTGATCTGCCGGCACTTCACCTTCGCGCTCGTCGAGCATCTTGACGTAGCCGCCAAGCGGAATCGCGGCAATCACGAACTCGGTGCCACGACGGTCGTGCCAACGCAGCAACGGCATGCCGAAACCGACG
>OOIW01000084.1_pt1 | contig 9061 bp, 3 predicted proteins | sample 1691751 | NCBI WGS metagenome assembly OOIW01 (sample SAMN05831949, study PRJEB22555) | human gut metagenome | isolation source: Skin biopsy | host: Homo sapiens
GGTCGATCTAGGCGAGCGCAGCTACCCGATCCATATTGGCGAAGGTCTACTGGACCAGCCCGAGCTGCTCGCGCCGCACATTGCCGGGCGGCAAGTGGCGATCATCTCCAACGAAACGGTCGCGCCGCTGTATCTTGAGCGTCTGAGCCGCAGCCTCGCGGCGTATTCGGTGATCTCAGTGATCTTGCCTGACGGCGAGGCCCACAAGAACTGGGAAACCCTGCAACTGATCTTCGATGGGCTGCTGACTGCGCGCCATGACCGTCGTACCACCGTGGTCGCCTTGGGCGGCGGTGTGATCGGGGACATGGCCGGTTTTGCGGCAGCCTGCTACCAGCGCGGTGTGGACTTTATCCAGGTGCCGACCACCTTGTTGTCCCAGGTCGATTCGTCGGTGGGCGGCAAGACCGGCATCAACCACCCGCTGGGCAAGAACATGGTCGGCGCGTTCTATCAGCCCAATGTCGTGCTGATCGACACCGCCACCCTCAACACGCTGCCGCCGCGCGAGTTGTCGGCGGGGCTGGCAGAAGTCATCAAGTACGGACTGATCTGCGACGAGCCGTTCCTGACCTGGCTCGAAGAACATATGGATGCCCTGCGCGCGCTGGACCAGGTGGCGCTGACTGAAGCGATTTCTCGTTCCTGCGCGGCCAAGGCGCTGGTGGTGAATGCCGATGAGCGGGAGTCCGGTGTACGCGCCACGCTGAACCTGGGCCACACCTTCGGCCATGCGATCGAAACGCACATGGGCTATGGTGTGTGGTTGCATGGGGAAGCCGTAGCGGCTGGCACAGTGATGGCATTGGAAATGTCGCAACGCCTGGGCTGGATCAGTGCCCAGGAGCGGGACCGGGGTATACGCCTGTTCCAGCGCGCCGGCTTGCCGGTCGTTCCACCCTTGGAGATGACCGAGGCGGATTTCCTCGAACATATGGCAATAGACAAGAAAGTGATCGACGGTCGCCTGCGACTGGTGTTGCTGCGCCACATGGGCGAAGCGGTAGTGACCGACGATTATCCGAAAGAGATTTTACAGGCCACGCTGGGAGCGGATTACCGCGCCCTGGCCCAGCTTAAAGGTTAATAAGATCCCGATGACTAGTTTGCATGCCGACGAGGCGTTCCTCGGCCATTACCAGTTAAGCCATGACCCTTTTGCTCCGCGGGTGCCTGGTTTCAAATTTTTCCCTGCCCAGCGCAAGCCGGTGCTTGGCCAATTGCACCATCTGGCGCGCTACAGCCAATTGCTGCTGGTGGTGACCGGCCCGTTGGGCAGTGGCAAAACCCTGCTGCGCCAGGCGCTGGTTGCCAGCACCAACAAGCAATCGGTCCAGAGCGTTGTGGTGTCGGCCCGTGGTGCGGGGGATGCGGCGGGTGTGCTACGCCAGGTGGCTCAGGCGCTGAATGTGTCCAATGCCGAGCCGAACGCGATTCTCAAGCAAGTGGTGCAACTGGGCCTCACCGGGCAAGAAGTGTATTTGCTGGTCGATGACGCCGAACAACTCGACGAGTCTGCCCTGGAAGCGCTGCTGGCGCTGGCGGCGGGCACGCCCGAAGGTCGCCCGCACGTGTTCCTGTTTGGCGAGTCGTCGTTGATCGCCGATCTGGAGCAGATCAGTGGTGATCAGGAGCTGTTTCACGTCATCGAATTACAACCGTACGAAGAGGAAGAAACCCGCGAATACCTGGCTCAACGCCTTGAAGGCGCCGGGGCCGGTATCGAACTTTTCTCCGCTTCGCAGATCTCTGATATTCACGAAAGCTCCGACGGCTGGCCTGGCACCATCAACCAGGTTGCCCGGGATGCCTTGATCGAAGCCATGATTGCAAGCCGCTCTGCGGTTAAGCGTCCAAAGATGGGGTTTACTATGCCTAAGAAGCACGTATTGGCTATTTCCGCCGTTGTCGTGGTCGCTGTTGCCGCCGCCTGGTTGATTCCAGGTCGCAACAAGGCCCCGACCACCGCTGGCGCGCCAACCGAACAGGCGCAGTTGCCACTGGGCAAGCCCACGCCAAATGTCGAATTCGCCAACTCCGGCCAACCGACCAACCTGCCGATGGTCGGCCAGCCAGTCATGCGCGGCCCGCTCGCTGAAGCCGCCGGTGGTATCTCCGAAGGTGACGACGGTGTGCCGGTGGAAGGCTCCAGCGCCACGCCGCCAACCGTAACCACCACCGCACCGCCTGCCGGCGTTCCGGCTGGCCCGGCAGCTGCTCCAGTTGCCAAGCCGACGCCAGCGCCGACCGTTGCCACTGCCAAGCCTGCCCCGGTTGCCAAGCCTGTCGCGCCTGCGCCAGTGGCCAAGCCGGCACCGGCCGCCAAGCCTGCTGAAAAACCTGCCGCTGTTGCCAAGGCCGCTGCGCCTGCCGCCGCCGGCAGCAGCTGGTACACCAGCCAGCCAACCGGTAATTTCGTCGTGCAGATCCTGGGCACCAGCTCCGAAGCCAACGCCCAGGCGTTTGTGAAAGAGCAGGGCGGCCAGTACCGTTATTTCAAGAAAGTGCTCAACGGCAAGCCTCTCTACGTGATCACCTACGGCAGCTTCCCAAGCCGTGCAGCAGCTGATTCCGCTATCAAAGCCTTGCCAGCGAAGGTTCAGGCTGGTAAACCTTGGCCTCGCACTGTTGCCAGCGTTCAACAAGAACTCGCAACAACTCGCTGAAGATTCGGCGGCCTTACCCAGGCCGCCTCTCCCGGCACCTCAAAATTAAAACCGCAAGTGCGTGCTGCCCTCAAGGCCGCGCGCCCTGCGGTGTCTGCGTCACAGTAGCTTTTGAGTCGTAGCGGTCAGAATTAAAAAAGTTTTGACTAGCACAGCATATCGCTTTAAACCTTTCATAAATGCGACATAGATTTGCGACATTTCGTCGCTAAATTTGTGAGCGTTCGTGTCGGTGTGTACAATGACCTCCCTTTTGCCCCCGCAAAGCTGGCGTACGTTCGGCGTGGAAGGTAACGGGTTGAATTGAAAAGAAATTTGCCTCGGTAACAGAGGCAGCCTGGTGAGAAAGTGTCTATGAAAGCAGGTCTGTACCAACCCGATGAATTCAAGGATAACTGCGGTTTTGGCCTGATAGCCCATATGCAGGGCGAGCCCAGTCATACCCTTTTGCAAACGGCCATCGAGGCCCTGACCTGCATGACCCACCGCGGTGGGATCAACGCCGACGGCAAAACCGGTGACGGTTGCGGCTTGCTGATTCAAAAGCCCGACCAGTTCCTGCGTGCTGTCGCAAAAGAACAATTTGCTGTCGACCTGCCCAAGCAGTACGCCGTAGGCATGGTGTTTTTCAATCAGGACCCGGTAAAAGCCGAGGCCGCTCGCGAGAACATGAACCGCGAGATCCTGGCTGCTGGCCTGCAACTGGTGGGCTGGCGCAAAGTGCCGATCGACACCAGCGTGCTCGGCCGCCTGGCCCTGGAGCGCCTGCCGCAGATCGAACAAGTGTTCATCGCAGGCGATTGCCTCAGCGATCAGGACATGGCGATCAAGCTGTTTACCTCGCGTCGTCGTTCATCGGTGTCCAACGCCGCCGACACCGACCACTACATCTGCAGCTTTTCGCACAAGACCATCATTTATAAAGGCCTGATGATGCCGGCGGATTTGACCGCCTTCTATCCAGACCTGAGCGACGAGCGCCTGCAAACCGCAATCTGCGTGTTCCACCAGCGCTTCTCCACCAACACCTTGCCGAAATGGCCGCTGGCTCAGCCATTCCGCTTCCTCGCCCATAACGGCGAGATCAACACCATCACGGGTAACCGCAACTGGGCCGTGGCCCGTCGCACCAAGTTCGCCAACGATTTGATGGACCTCGAAGAGCTCGGCCCGCTGGTTAACCGCGTGGGTTCCGACTCCTCCAGCATGGACAACATGCTCGAACTGATGGTCACCGGCGGCATTGACCTGTTCCGTGGCGTGCGCATGATCATTCCGCCTGCGTGGCAGAACGTCGAGACCATGGACCCGGACCTGCGTGCGTTCTACGAGTACAACTCGATGCACATGGAGCCGTGGGACGGTCCGGCTGGCGTGGTGATGACCGACGGCCGCTACGCGGTGTGCCTGCTCGACCGTAACGGCCTGCGCCCGGCGCGTTGGGTGACTACCACCAACGGTTTTATCACCCTGGCGTCGGAAATCGGCGTGTGGGACTACAAGCCTGAAGACGTGATCGCCAAAGGCCGTGTAGGCCCGGGCCAGATCCTGGCCGTGGACACCGAAACCGGGCAGATCCTCGACACCGACGCCATCGACAACCGCTTGAAGTCGCGTCACCCGTACAAGCAATGGCTGCGCAAGAACGCCCTGCGCATCCAGGCGACCATGGAAGACAACGACCACGGTTCGGCTTTCTATGACGTCGACCAGCTCAAGCAGTACATGAAGATGTACCAGGTCACGTTCGAAGAGCGCGACCAGGTGCTGCGTCCGCTCGGCGAGCAAGGCTACGAGGCCGTCGGCTCCATGGGCGATGACACGCCAATGGCCGTGCTGTCCCAGCGCGTGCGCACGCCGTACGACTATTTCCGCCAGCAGTTCGCCCAGGTGACCAACCCGCCGATCGACCCGCTGCGCGAAGCCATCGTGATGTCGCTGGAAGTGTGCCTCGGTGCCGAGCGCAACATCTTCCAGGAATCGCCTGAGCACGCTTCCCGCGTCATTCTCAGTTCGCCGGTGGTTTCCCCGGCCAAATGGCGCTCGTTGATGACCCTGGATCGCCCAGGCTTCGACCGCCAGATCATCGACTTGAACTACGACGAGAGCCTCGGCCTTGAAGCTGCTGTGCGTAACGTCGCCGATCAGGCTGAAGAAGCCGTGCGCGCCGGCCGTACCCAGATCGTGCTGACCGACCGCCACATCGCGCCAGGCAAACTGCCGATCCACGCTTCGCTGGCCACGGGTGCTGTGCACCACCGCCTGACCGAAAAAGGCCTGCGCTGCGACTCCAACATCCTCGTCGAAACCGCCACTGCCCGCGACCCGCATCACTTTGCGGTGCTGATCGGTTTTGGCGCCTCGGCGGTGTACCCGTTCCTTGCGTACGAAGTGCTGGGTGACCTGATCCGCACCGGTGAAGTGCTGGGCGACCTCTATGAGGTGTTCAAGAACTACCGCAAGGGCATTACCAAGGGCCTGTTGAAGATCCTGTCGAAGATGGGCATCTCCACCGTCACCTCGTACCGTGGCGCTCAATTGTTCGAAGCCATCGGTCTCTCCGAAGAGGTCTGCGACCTGAGTTTCCGGGGTGTGCCGAGCCGCATCAAAGGCGCGCGTTTCGTCGATATCGAAGCCGAACAGAAAGCCCTGGCGGCCGAAGCCTGGAGCGCGCGCAAGCCGATCCAGCAAGGCGGCCTGCTCAAGTTCGTCCACGGTGGCGAATATCACGCGTACAACCCGGATGTGGTCAGCACCCTGCAAGCCGCTGTGCAGCAGGGCGACTACGCCAAGTTCAAGGAATACACCGCGCTGGTGGATAACCGCCCGGTGTCGATGATCCGCGATATGTTCAAGGTGAAAACCCTGGACACGCCGCTGGCGATCAGCGAAATCGAACCACTGGAATCGATCCTCAAGCGTTTCGACTCCGCCGGTATCTCCCTGGGCGCTTTGTCGCCTGAGGCCCACGAAGCCCTGGCCGAAGCCATGAACCGCCTGGGTGCGCGTTCCAACTCCGGCGAAGGCGGTGAAGACCCGGCGCGCTACGGCACCATCAAGAGCTCGAAAATCAAGCAAGTGGCGACGGGTCGTTTCGGTGTAACGCCGGAATACCTGGTCAACGCCGAAGTGCTGCAGATCAAGGTCGCCCAGGGCGCCAAACCGGGTGAAGGCGGGCAACTGCCAGGCGGCAAGGTCAACGGCCTGATCGCCAAGCTGCGTTATGCAGTGCCGGGCGTGACCCTGATTTCGCCACCGCCGCACCACGATATCTACTCGATCGAGGATTTGTCGCAGCTGATTTTCGACCTGAAACAAGTCAACCCGCAGGCCCTGGTCTCGGTGAAGCTGGTCGCAGAAGCCGGCGTAGGCACCATCGCCGCCGGTGTGGCCAAGGCCTATGCCGACCTGATCACCATCTCCGGCTACGACGGCGGCACCGGCGCCTCGCCGCTGACCTCCATCAAGTACGCCGGCGCGCCGTGGGAACTGGGCCTGGCTGAAACTCACCAGACCCTGCGCGGCAATGACCTGCGCGGCAAAGTCCGGGTGCAGACCGACGGTGGCCTGAAAACCGGCCTCGACGTGATCAAGGCCGCGATCCTCGGCGCCGAAAGCTTTGGCTTCGGGACTGCGCCAATGATCGCTCTGGGCTGCAAATACCTGCGCATCTGCCACCTGAACAACTGCGCCACCGGCGTCGCGACGCAGAACGAGAAGCTGCGTAAAGACCACTACATCGGCACCGTCGACATGGTGGTGAATTTCTTCACCTACGTCGCCGAGGAAACCCGTGAGTGGCTGGCCAAGCTGGGCGTGCGTTCGCTGGAAGAGCTGATCGGCCGTACCGACCTGCTCGACATCCTCGAAGGCCAGACCGCCAAGCAACAGCACCTGGACCTGACGCCGCTGTTGGGCAGCGACCATATCCCGGCAGACAAGCCACAATTCTGCCAGGTGGATCGCAACCCACCGTTCGACAAAGGCCTGCTGGCCGAGAAGATGGTCGACATGGCCAGCGCGTCGATCAACGACGCCAGCGGTGGCGACTTCGCTCTGGATATCTGCAACTGCGACCGTTCCATCGGCGCACGCATCTCCGGTGAAATCGCGCGCAAGCACGGCAACCAGGGCATGGCCAAGGCGCCGATCACCTTCCGTTTCAACGGCACTGCCGGCCAGAGCTTCGGCGTGTGGAACGCCGGTGGCCTGCACATGTACCTGGAAGGTGACGCCAACGACTACGTGGGCAAGGGCATGACCGGCGGCAAGCTGGTGATCGTTCCGCCTAAAGGCAGCATCTACAAGACTCAGGACAGTGCCATCATCGGCAACACCTGCTTGTACGGCGCTACCGGTGGCAAGCTGTTCGCCGCCGGTACTGCCGGTGAGCGTTTCGCCGTGCGTAACTCCGGTGCCCACACCGTGGTGGAAGGCACCGGCGATCACTGCTGTGAGTACATGACCGGTGGGTTTGTCGCGGTACTGGGCAAGACCGGTTACAACTTCGGTTCGGGCATGACCGGCGGTTTCGCCTACGTGCTGGACCAGGACAACACCTTCGTCGACAAGGTCAACCACGAGTTGGTCGAGATCCAGCGGATCAGCGGCGAAGCCATGGAGTCCTACCGGAACCACTTGCAGCACGTGCTGGACGAGTACGTCGAGGAGACCGGCAGCGAATGGGGTCGTAACCTCGCCGAAAACCTCGATGATTACCTGCGTCGTTTCTGGCTGGTCAAGCCCAAGGCTGCCAACCTGAAATCGTTGCTTTCCAGCATCCGTGCCAACCCGCAGTGATATGCGCCTGAAGAGTTTGATGAGGTTTTAACATGGCTGAACGTCTGAATAACGACTTCCAGTTCATCGATGTCGGGCGCAAAGATCCGAAGAAGAAACTGTTGCGTCAACGCAAGAAAGAGTTCGTGGAAATCTACGAACCCTTCAAACCCCAGCACTCGGCCGACCAGGCCCACCGCTGCCTGGGTTGCGGTAACCCGTATTGCGAATGGAAGTGCCCGGTGCACAACTTCATTCCCAACTGGCTCAAGCTGGTGGCCGAGGGCAACATCCTCGCTGCCGCCGAGCTGTCGCACCAGACCAACACCCTGCCGGAAGTCTGCGGCCGGGTGTGCCCGCAAGACCGTCTGTGCGAGGGTGCCTGCACCCTCAACGACGGCTTCGGCGCGGTGACCATCGGTTCGGTGGAGAAGTACATCACCGACACCGCGTTCGCCATGGGTTGGCGCCCGGACATGTCCAAGGTCAAGCCGACCGGCAAGCGCGTTGCGATCATCGGTGCAGGCCCGGCGGGCCTGGGCTGCGCCGACGTACTGGTGCGTGGTGGCGTGACCCCGGTGGTGTTCGACAAGAACCCGGAAATCGGCGGCCTGCTGACCTTTGGTATTCCCGAGTTCAAGCTGGAAAAAACCGTGCTGAGCCACCGTCGTGAAGTCTTCACCGGCATGGGTATCGAGTTCCGTCTCAATACCGAAATCGGCAAAGACATCACCATGGAGCAACTGCTCGCCGAATACGATGCCGTGTTCATGGGCATGGGCACCTACACCTACATGAAGGGCGGCTTTGCCGGTGAGGACCTGCCGGGCGTTTACGATGCTTTGGATTTCCTGATCGCCAACGTCAACCGCAACCTGGGCTTTGAAAAGTCGCCGGAAGATTTCGTCGACATGAAAGGCAAGAAGGTTGTCGTGCTGGGCGGTGGCGACACCGCGATGGACTGCAACCGCACCTCGATCCGCCAGGGCGCCAAGTCGGTAACCTGTGCGTACCGTCGTGACGAAGCCAACATGCCGGGCTCGCGTAAAGAAGTGAAGAACGCCAAGGAAGAAGGCGTGAAATTCCTCTACAACCGCCAGCCAATCGCTATCGTCGGTGAAGACCGCGTCGAAGGCGTGAAGGTGGTCGAGACCCGTCTCGGCGAGCCGGACGCCCGTGGCCGTCGCAGCCCCGAGCCGATTCCGGGTTCCGAAGAGATCATCCCGGCTGACGCCGTGGTCATCGCTTTCGGCTTCCGCCCAAGCCCGGCGCCATGGTTCGAGCAGTTCGAGATCCAGACCGACAGCCAGGGCCGCGTGGTAGCCCCGGAACAAGGCCAGTACAAGCACCAGACCAGCAACCCGAAAATCTTCGCCGGTGGCGATATGGTGCGCGGCTCTGACCTGGTAGTGACCGCGATCTTCGAAGGCCGCAACGCCGCCGAAGGCATCCTGGACTACCTGCAAGTTTGATTTGAAACACGGTCAACGGTGGGAGCTGGCTTGCCTGCGATAGCGATAGTGAATTCACCACCGCCATCGCAGGCAAGCCAGCTCCCACACAAACCCCATTCCAGATAGGGTTTGGTGGTGTCTGTCATACCGCAAGACACCGCG
>OOIW01000090.1_pt1 | contig 8656 bp, 5 predicted proteins | sample 1691751 | NCBI WGS metagenome assembly OOIW01 (sample SAMN05831949, study PRJEB22555) | human gut metagenome | isolation source: Skin biopsy | host: Homo sapiens
CGCACACTGTTCGGCGCAGCCATGTTGGTGCTACTGCTGCTGGCAGCCATTGCAGCCTCGACCCTTTGGGGCGGCGGGCTGGCGTTCAAGACCTTTGGTTTCGACTTCATCACCAGCACCGAGTGGGATGCGGTCAATAACCACTTTGGCGCCGTGGTGCCGATCTACGGCACCCTGGTGACCTCATTTCTGGCCTTGCTGATTGCAGTCCCGGTCAGTTTCGGCATCGCGATTTTTCTGACCGAAGTCGCGCCGCCCTGGCTGAAGATGCCGGTCGCATCAGCGATTGAATTGCTCGCCGGTATTCCATCGATCATCTATGGCATGTGGGGCCTGTTCGTGTTCGGGCCGTTTATGGCCGAACACCTGTCGCCGTTGATCAATGACTACCTGGGCGCCCTGCCCTTGGTCGGCTCGCTGTTCCAGGGCCCGCCGCTGGGGATTGGCATGCTGACCGCCGGCATCGTGCTGGCGGTGATGATCATGCCGTTCATCACGTCGGTGATGCATGAGGTGTTTCGCAGTGTGCCGACACAGTTGAAAGAATCCGCCTACGCCTTGGGCAGCACGACGTGGGAAGTGGTGTGGGACATTGTTCTGCCTTACACCCGCTCGGCGGTGGTCGGCGGTATCTTCCTCGGCCTGGGCCGCGCCCTTGGCGAGACCATGGCGGTGACCTTCGTATTGGGTAACGCACAACAGTTTTCCGCCTCGTTGCTGATGCCCAGCAGTTCCATCGCATCGGTCATCGCCAACGAGTTCAGCGAGGCCTACACCGACCTGCATCGCTCGGCGCTGATCGCCCTGGGCTTCCTGCTGTTTATCGTGACCTTCGTCGTGCTGGCGTTGGCGCGGCTGATGCTGATGCGCCTGTCGCGTAAGGAAGGGCTATGAACGCCAACGAACGCCTGTACCGCAAACGCGCAATTAAAAATGGCGTGGCCATGCTCCTCAGTTGCGGCGCCACCGCCTTTGGCCTGCTGTGGCTGACGTGGATTCTGCTGACCACCATCATCAACGGCTTCCAGGCTCTGAACCTGCGCCTGTTTACCCAGATGACCCCACCGCCCGGCACCGAAGGCGGCCTGGCCAATGCGTTTTATGGCAGCGCACTGATGTCCGCTATCGCATTGCTGATCGGCACCCCCATCGGGCTGATGGCGGGCATCTGGCTGGCAGAGTTCGCACGACACTCGCGCCTGGGTACTACCGTGCGCTTCATCAACGACATCCTGCTGTCCGCGCCATCCATTGTGCTGGGGCTGTTCATCTACACCGGCGTCATTCTGCCGCTGAACCTGCTGACCAATCACCAGGTCGGATTTTCTGCCATCGCGGGGGCATTGGCCTTGGCCCTGCTGGTAATCCCGGTGGTGGTACGCACCACCGATGAAATGCTCCAACTGCAACCGTCCACCATGCGCGAGGCGGCCCTGGCACTCGGCGTGCCGCAGTGGAAACTGACGCTGCAAATCGTGCTGCGGGCGGCCAAGGCCGGCGTAGTCACCGGCATCCTGCTTGCCCTGGCGCGCATCACCGGGGAAACCGCGCCGCTGCTGTTCACCGCCTTTGGCAATCAGTTCTGGAGCAGCAACCTGCTCAAGCCGATCGCCAGCGTGCCCGTGGTTATTTTTCAATACGCCATGAGCCCGTTCGACGACTGGCATGCACTTGCCTGGGCCGGCGCATTGGTCCTGACGTTGTTCGTGCTGGTACTCAGCCTGGCATCCCGCCTGATTCTTTTACGCAATAGGTCTCACTGATGGACGCCACCGGCATTGCTCCCGACAAAACCAAAATCCAGGTGCGTGGGTTGGAGTTCTTCTACAACAACCAACGCTCGCTCAAATCCATCAACATGGATATTCCGGAAAAGCGCATTACCGCCATCATCGGGCCTTCGGGCTGCGGCAAGTCCACCATGCTGCGGGTGTTCAACCGCATCTACTCGATGTATCCCAAGCAGGAAGCGCGCGGCGAAGTGCTGCTCAACGGCGAAAACATCCTCGCCCCCGGCTACTCGATGAACCGCCTGCGCAGCCACGTAGGCATGGTGTTCCAGAAGCCGGTGCCGTTTCCGATGTCGATCTACGACAACATCGCCTACGCGGTGCGTCACCATGAAAAATTGTCCCGGCGCGAAATGAATGACCGCGTCGAGCAAGCCTTGCGCGGCGGCGCCCTGTGGGATGAAGTGAAAGACAAACTCAACCAGAGCGCACAGAGCCTCTCGGGTGGCCAGCAACAGCGACTGTGCATCGCGCGCACGATTGCCCTGCGACCGCAGGTATTGCTGCTGGACGAACCGACCTCTGCACTCGACCCCATCTCGACCGGGCGTATCGAGCAGTTGATTACAGAGTTGAAGGCGCAATACACGGTGATTATCGTGACCCACAACATGCAGCAAGCCGCGCGGGTGTCGGACAACACCGCGTTCATGTTCATGGGGGAATTGATTGAGTATGGGAATACGGACGAGATCTTCACCAAGCCGCAGATGAAGCAAACGGAGGACTATATTACCGGGCGGTTTGGTTGAGCGGACGCCAATACTCTTTAACCAAAAAATCCGGAACGCCTCATTTGCGCGAGCCGTCCGGATTTTCTAAACCGCCAAAAATGGTGGGTCGTGTGGGATTCGAACCTACGACCAATTGGTTAAAAGCCAACTGCTCTACCAACTGAGCTAACGACCCAAAAATGGTCGGGGTAAGGGGATTCGAACTCCTGACATCCTGCTCCCAAAGCAGGCGCGCTACCGGACTGCGCTATACCCCGGTTTTGAAATTGGCTCCGTGACCAGGACTCGAACCTGGGACCCAATGATTAACAGTCATTTGCTCTACCGACTGAGCTATCACGGAACTGCATATTTCAAATTTACAACTTTTACTACTTTGTAACCTTCTCTTCGGCTTGTCCGTATCGCTACGTTCATGTCTCTGAGGCGCGCTATTCTACAATCTTAAAAACCCCTGTCAACCCTTTAAATTGCTTTTAAGACAATGATTTGCGCTTCTTTCTGATTTCTCCTTGGGGAGAAGAAACCCGTGGGCTGACGTTGCTGCGGGGCGCACTTTACAAGCCTTTGCCTTACAGTTCAACGCCCTATCGAAAAAAAAGGCCTCGCAATGCGAGGCCGTCTCTAATAACCCTACAGGCTGGGCTTAGTGGAAGACGATTTCGTCGTTTTCCACCGTGGCCGTCACGCGGGTGCCTGGCATGAAGCTGCCCGACAGGATCAACTGTGCCAGTGGGTTTTCGATCCAGCGCTGGATCGCACGTTTAAGTGGCCGTGCGCCATACACCGGGTCGTAACCGACCGCGATCAGCTTGTCCAACGCCTCGCTGCTCAGCTCCAGGTCAAGCTCACGCTCGGCCAGGCGACTACGCAGACGACCCAACTGGATCTCGGTGATACCCGCGATCTGATCCCGCGCCAGAGGCTCGAAGATCACCACTTCATCGACCCGGTTGATAAATTCCGGACGGAAGTGCGAGGTCAGCGCATCCATCACCGCCGCACGCTGGCCTTCACGATCACCCACCAGCTCCTGGATCTGCGCCGAGCCCAGGTTGGAGGTCATCACGATCACTGTGTTGCGAAAGTCCACGGTACGCCCGTGGCTGTCCGTCAGGCGGCCGTCTTCCAACACCTGCAGGAGGATGTTGAACACGTCCGGGTGGGCCTTCTCGACCTCGTCCAGCAGGATCACCGAGTAAGGCTTGCGCCGCACAGCCTCGGTTAGGTAACCGCCCTCCTCGTAGCCCACGTAGCCTGGTGGTGCACCAATCAGGCGAGCCACCGAATGTTTCTCCATGAACTCGGACATATCGATCCGCACCATGGCCTCTTCCGTATCGAAGAGAAACTCGGCCAAGGCTTTGCACAGCTCGGTCTTACCCACGCCGGTTGGGCCGAGGAACATGAACGAGCCGCTTGGACGGTTCGGGTCGGACAAGCCGGCACGGGAACGCCGCACCGCGTTGGACACCGCGACCACCGCCTCTTCCTGCCCGATGACGCGCTGGTGCAGCAGGCTTTCCATCTTCAGTAACTTGTCGCGCTCGCCTTCAAGCATTTTCGACACGGGGATGCCGGTCCACTTGGAGACCACTTCGGCGATTTCTTCCTCGGTCACCTTGCTGCGCAGCAACTGGTTCTCGCTCTTGCCATGCTGATCGACCATCTGCAGGCTGCGCTCCAGATCCGGGATCACCCCGTACTGCAACTCGGCCATGCGGTTCAGGTCGCCTTTACGGCGCGCGGCTTCCAACTCCTGACGGGACTGCTCGATCTTTTGCTGGATCTGTGCAGAACCCTGCACTTCGGCTTTTTCCGACGTCCAGATTTCCTCGAGATCCGAATACTCGCGTTCAAGACGGACGATTTCTTCCTGAAGTTTTTCCAGGCGTTTTTTCGCCGCCTCGTCCTCTTCCTTCTTAAGCGCCTGGGATTCGACTTTCAGTTGAATCAGGCGACGATCCAGGCGGTCGAGCACTTCCGGCTTGGAGTCAATTTCCATACGAATGCGGCTGGCCGCTTCGTCGATAAGGTCGATGGCCTTGTCCGGCAGCTGGCGATCGGTGATATAGCGATGGCTCAACTTGGCCGCCGCAATGATCGCGCCGTCAGTGATCGCCACCTTATGGTGGACCTCATAGCGTTCTTTGAGGCCACGCAGGATGGCGATGGTGTCTTCTTCGCTCGGCTCTTCCACCAGCACTTTCTGGAAGCGACGCTCAAGTGCCGCGTCCTTCTCAATGTATTGGCGGTACTCGTTGAGCGTGGTTGCGCCAACGCAGTGCAACTCGCCCCGCGCCAAGGCCGGCTTGAGCATGTTGCCGGCGTCCATCGAACCTTCGCCTTTACCGGCGCCAACCATGGTGTGCAGTTCGTCGATAAACAGAATGATCTGCCCTTCCTGCTTCGACAGCTCGTTCAGCAAGGATTTCAGGCGTTCTTCGAACTCGCCACGGAACTTGGCACCGGCGATCAACGACCCCATGTCCAGGGACAGCAGGCGCTTGCCTTTCAGGCCATCCGGCACCTCACCATTAATGATGCGCTGGGCCAGGCCCTCGGCAATCGCGGTTTTACCCACGCCGGGTTCGCCGATCAGCACCGGGTTGTTCTTGGTACGACGTTGCAGCACCTGGATGGTGCGACGAATTTCGTCGTCACGGCCGATCACCGGGTCAAGCTTGCCTTCTTCGGCGCGCTTGGTCAGGTCGACGGTGTACTTGTCCAGCGCCTGGCGCGACTCTTCGTGGTTGGGGTCATTCACGGCCTCGCCGCCACGCAGGTTGTTGATGGCGTTTTCCAGGGCTTTCTTGCTCACGCCCTGCCCCAGCAACAATTTGCCAAGCTTGCTGTTGTCGTCCATTGCGGCGAGCAGCACCAGTTCGCTGGAGATGAACTGATCACCTTTCTGCTGAGCCAGGCGATCAGCCTGGTTGAGCAGGCGCGCCAAGTCCTGCGACATGTTCACGTCGCCGGTAGGGTTTTGGATTTTCGGCAGTTGGTCGAGCTCTTTGCTCAACTCCTTGCGCAGGCTGTTGATGTCAAAGCCCACCTGCATCAGCAAGGGCTTGATAGAACCACCTTGCTGTTCAAGGAGCGCCTGCATCAAGTGCGCAGGCTCGATGGCCGGGTGGTCAAGGCCCACCGCCAGGGATTGGGAATCCGATAAGGCCAACTGCAATTTGCTGGTTAAACGATCAATACGCATTAGTCACCTTCCTTTTGAGCAGGCCGGAGCTGTAAACACATCCTGAATGAAGAAACCTGCCAGATACCCTTATAGATGGGGTGGATTCTGGAGGATTCAAGCGAGCAATGGTTGATATGGATCAGCAATGACCCGGATCAGGAGAGTCTAGCGTTCAAGCCAGATCAGGGAGGCAAACCGACCGGTGCGAGGGCTGCGCCGGTAAGAAAAGAAGCGCGGATCGGTCACGGTGCAGAGACCGCCACCGTAAACAGCGGTGACACCGCGTGCGGCCAGCCGCAGCCGTGCCAGCTGGTAGATGTCAGCCATGTACTTGCCGGGATTGTGGCTTGGAACAAAGGCTTCGGCAGTGACCGGCAGTGGCTGCATAAAAGCGTCCCGCACTTCCGGGCCGACTTCAAAGGCCTGCGGCCCAATGGCAGGACCCAGCCAGACCAACACTTCGCCGGGTTCGGCCGCCAGGCTTTCGCAGGCGGCTTCAAGCACACCCGCCGCCAAGCCACGCCAACCGGCATGGGCGGCGGCCACACGCGTGCCGGCACGGTTGCAGAACAACGCGGGCAAGCAATCGGCGGTCATGGATGTGCAGGCAATACCCGGCGTGCTGGTCCAACTGCCATCGGCCTCTGCAATGCGCGATGGGTCCGCCTCAACCACAGCGGTCCCGTGGACTTGGCGCAGCCAGGCAGGCTGAATGTGGAATGCGTCGGTCAGGCGGCGACGGTTTTCAAGAACAGCCTCAAGGCTGTCCTCGACATGATCGCCCAGGTTAAGGCTGTCGAACGGCGCCAAGCTGACGCCGCCCGCACGGGTAGTGACGCAGGCTTTGACCTGAGCCGGCGCAGGCCAGTCAGGAATCAGCCAGTCACTCATCCGATAAACGCCTCACGATCCTGCTTGAGCAGCGACAGCAACCAGACCAGATCGTCCGGCAGAGGCGATTCCCAGCTCATCCGCTTACCGCTCGTCGGATGATCCAGTTCCAGGAAGCGTGCGTGCAAGGCCTGGCGCGGGAAGGATTTCAGCGATTCAACCATGGTCACACTGGCAGCCGGCGGAATACGGAAGCGACCACCGTAGGCCGGATCTCCGACCAACGGGAAGTTGATGTGCGCCATATGCACGCGAATCTGGTGCGTGCGGCCGGTCTCCAGCTTCACCCGCACATGCGTGTGGGAGCGGAAACGCTCCAGCACACGGTAGTGGCTGACGGCCGGCTTGCCGCCTTCCATCACAGCCATACGCTGGCGCTGCTGGCCGTGGCGGCCGATCGGGGCGTTGATCTTGCCACCCGCCACCACCACGCCGATCACGATGCATTCGTAGATCCTGCTGACACTGCGGGCCTGCAATTGTGTGACCAACTGCGTCTGCGCCTGAATGGTCTTGGCCACCACCATCAAGCCGGTGGTGTCCTTGTCCAGGCGGTGCACGATGCCGCAGCGCGGCACGTTGACGATGTCCGGCACGTGGTGCAACAAGGCATTGAGCAAAGTGCCATCAGCGTGCCCGACCGCCGGGTGAACCACCAGGCCTGCAGGTTTGTTGATGACCAGGATGTCATCGTCTTCATAGACGATATCCAGCTCGATGTCTTGGGCGACCCATTCTCCCTGGGCTTCCTGCTCGGCAGTCAGCTCAAGAATCGCACCGCCATGGACTATGTCTCGCGGGCGGATAACCGCTCCATCCACAGTCAGGCGGCCGTCTTTGATCCAGGCGGAAAGGCGCGAGCGCGAGTGCTCAGCGAATAATTGTGCGGCGACTTGATCGAGGCGTTGGCCGCCCAATTCGGACGGCACCTCTGCGCGAAGTTCAATTTTATCGGACATGCTCAGACTAGGCGTGGCACAGCCTTTGGTTTCGGCTGCGCGCTTGTGGTTAAATACGGCGTCTTTTGCCCCGAGGCTTTCAACGGGGCGCTCATCATAACAGGACGGCCCCGCCCAAGACAGCGGCCGTCATAGGGACGCAAGCCGCCATGCAAGTGAAACACCTGCTGCTGATCGCCATCCTCGCCATGACTGCTGCTTGCTCGTCAACAAAGGAAGTCGTCGACGAAAACCTGAGCGAAGTCGAGCTGTATCAATTAGCTCAAAAAGACTTGGACAATAATAGCTACACCAGCGCCACAGCCAAGCTGAAGGCACTGGAGTCGCGCTATCCGTTCGGGCGCTATGCCGACCAGGCCCAGCTTGAGCTGATCTACGCCAACTACAAGAACGCCGAGCCGGAGGCCGCCAAGTCTGCTGCCGAGCGTTTTATCCGTCTGCACCCGCAACACCCGAACGTGGACTACGCCTACTACATGAAGGGCCTGACCTCGTTCGACCAGGACGTTGGCCTGCTGGCGCGCTTCCTGCCGCTGGACATGACCAAGCGTGACCCGGGTGCTGCACGCGACTCCTACAACGAGTTCGCCCAGCTGACCAGCCGCTTCCCCAACAGCCGCTACGCGCCGGACGCCAAGCAGCGCATGATCTACCTGCGCAACCTGCTGGCCTCCTACGAGATCCACGTGGCGCACTACTACCTGACCCGTCAGGCCTACGTAGCCGCCGCCAACCGTGGTCGTTATGTGGTAGAAAACTTCCAGGAAACCCCTTCCGTGGGTGACGGCCTGGCCGTGATGACCGAGGCTTACCAGCGCCTGCACCTGGACGCCCTGGCGGCCACCAGCCTGGAAACCCTGAAGCTCAACTACCCGGATAGCCCAAGCCTGAAAGACGGCCAGTTCGTGCCGCAGGTTGCCGAAGCCGACAACCGTTCGTGGCTGAGCAAGTACACCCTGGGCCTGATCGATTCGCGTCCACCGCTGCCGCCGGGCGAAACCCGCGCCAACCAGGACGTGATCAAGCAGTACCAGGACGCCAAGGACGCCATTCCTTCCGAGCTCAAGCCGCGTGACGAAAATGGCGACA
>OOIW01000118.1_pt1 | contig 6673 bp, 6 predicted proteins | sample 1691751 | NCBI WGS metagenome assembly OOIW01 (sample SAMN05831949, study PRJEB22555) | human gut metagenome | isolation source: Skin biopsy | host: Homo sapiens
GCCCGCTCCCACAATTTTGATTGGGTTTCAGGCCTCAACCTTTGTAGATGCACAGCTCGGCGGTGGCGCGGATCATTGCCAGTTGGCGCAGCGGATCATTCTGCGGCTCATGCACCGCGGTGGCCAGCCATTGCGGGCACTGTGGGTCGGTGCGCTGCGGGGTGAAGTCGGCCAGTTGCTGCAGCAGGCGTTTTTGCAGTTGGTCCAGTTGCGGGCGAATTTGCTTGACCAGGTCTGGGCGCGGGTCGTCGGGCGCGTTGCCCTGGAACTGCCAGTCGGACAGATGGGTGTATTGCACCAGCTTATTGGCTTCAATCTGTGCCGAGAAAAATTGCTCGGCGGCGGCGGGGTCGAGTTTGTAAGTGGGCGCCTGGGCGACCACGCTGGCGATCACTTCCTGTTCGCGCTTCTTGTCCTCTACGGGCTTGTGGCTGTCCCATTTGCTCAGGGCTACCTGATCGGCAATCTCCAGGCGCTCGGCGATGCTGTTGAGCAAAGGCTCCAGAGTGGGCGGCGCTGCGCTGGCACTGACGCTGACAAATAACAGAGCGAACACAAGTCGATGTTTCAAAGCGGATCTCCTGTGGGAGCTGGCTTGCCTGCGATGCGGGCAACTCGGGGCATCAGGTATACCCAGCGGATGCCATCGCAGGCAAGCCAGCTCCCACATTTTGATTGGGTTTGCAGATTTTGGGCAGTGTCAGCCAGAGGCTACCTTAGCTTGCGTGCTTGCCTACAGGTGCGCCAGAATCCGCCGGCTTGTACGGCTGGCTTGTCGTCTCTAAGGTTGCTCGGTCGCTGCTCATCAGTGATCAGGTTTAGTAGCCTGAGGGTTAAGTTAAGTCGTACCACTCCGACCTTTATGGCGGCTGTGCGTAGGGCATCTTCGGGTGCGCCGGCTTTTGCTTAACTTCCCCGGTCTACTAACCTGCGCATAGCTGCCACCCTATCGTTTAGTAGCGAGTCGATGGCGGCCTCATTCGAGGAAGTTAAGACATGTTCAAAGCAACCCCAAATCCACCTCTATCCGTCTTCACCATCGACTCTGGCAGCGACGACGAGTCCCTGCTGGTCAACAGCTTCGAAGCCTTTACCTCGGTCAGCACCTTGTTGCTTGATTTGTCAGAGGCGCTGGAAGGCAAACACCGCGATACCGTCCTGGCGATTCATCAGCTCAGTGCTCTCGGCACCTTGATGGTTGGCAAACTGCTCGACCGCCACGCCCCGGCTCGCTAAACGCCAGGCAAAAAAAGACCTCCCGAAGGAGGTCTTTTCGTTACGCCACGTTAAGCAGCGCTACCGGATCAGCAGCTGTAGTACAGCTCGTATTCCAGTGGGTGTACGAAGGTGCGGACCTTGATTTCTTCTTCGCTTTTCAGGGCGATGTAGGCATCGATAAAGTCGTCGCTGAACACGCCGCCTTTGGTCAGGAACGCACGGCCCTTGTCCAGCTCTTCCAGGGCTTCTTTCAGGCTGCCGCACACTTGTGGGATCTCTTTGGCCTCTTCAGGCGGCAGGTCGTACAAGTTTTTGTCGGCGGCGTCGCCAGGGTGGATCTTGTTCTGGATACCGTCCAGGCCAGCCATGACCAGGGCAGCGAAGGCCAGGTATGGGTTGGCTGCCGGGTCCGGGAAGCGTGCTTCGATACGGCGAGCGCGTGGGCTGGACACGTAAGGAATACGGATCGAAGCGGAACGGTTACGCGCCGAGTAGGCCAGCATTACCGGTGCTTCGAAACCTGGCACCAGACGCTTGTAGGAGTTGGTCGACGGGTTGGTGAAGCCGTTCAGGGCCTTACCGTGCTTGATGATACCGCCGATGAAGTACAGGGCAGTGTCGGACAGGCCGGCATAACCTTCGCCAGCGAAGGTGTTTTTGCCTTCTTTAGCGATGGACAGGTGAACGTGCATACCCGAACCGTTATCGCCGTACAGTGGCTTAGGCATGAAGGTAGCGGTACGGCCGTAGGCATCAGCCACGTTGTGTACGCAGTACTTCAGGGTCTGAACTTCGTCAGCCTTGGCTACCAGGGTGTTGAACTTCACGCCGATTTCGTTCTGGCCGGCAGTCGCCACTTCGTGGTGGTGAACTTCGATGACCAGGCCCATCTCTTCCATGGCGTTGCACATGGAGGTACGGATTTCGTGGTCGTGGTCGAACGGCGGAACTGGGAAGTAGCCACCTTTGATACCTGGACGGTGGCCTTTGTTGCCGCCTTCGATGTCCTGGTCGGACATCCACGAACCTTGTTCGGAGAAGATCTTGAACATGGAACCGGAGATGTCGGACTTGAACTTGACCGAATCAAAGATGAAGAACTCTGGCTCCGGGCCTACGAATACGGTGTCGCCGATACCGGTCGACTTCAGGTATTCCTCAGCGCGCTTGGCGATCGCACGTGGGTCGCGGTCGTAGCCTTGCATGGTCGAAGGCTCGATCACGTCGCAGACGATGATCAGGGTTGGGTCTTCGGTGAACGGGTCGAGAACGGCAGTGCTGTCGTCCGGCATCAGGATCATGTCGGAAGCTTCGATGCCTTTCCAGCCGGCAATGGAGGAACCGTCGAACATTTTGCCTTCTTCGAAGAAAGCATCATCCAGCGCGTCGCGAGCCGGCATGGTCACGTGGTGCTGAGTACCTTTAGTGTCCGTGAAGCGCAGATCAATCCATTTAACGTCATGATCTTTGATGAGTTGAACCGACTTCGACATGGTGTCCTCCGGGTGGCTTCGGGCTGGATAGTGGAGTTAGCCCTTAGAATGTGGGTGATGCCGGCGCGAATACTCGACCAAGGCAACCTGCCTCACAAGGGAGCAAATTGCATGCCAGTGCGCCAACATGGCCTTTTTGCCTCAAAATGGCCCCTATAACGGTGCAATCCGCCGAAACGGAATAAATCACGCACTGCAATGTAGCGTTAATTGACGTAAATGACCCGTTTTGGTGCGCGTCGTGTGTAATGCATATTAACTGGTTAAACCTTGAGCGATTTCCGCTATAATCCGCGCCCCCCTTTTTCAGCAGGCCCGGCGCGCGCTGTTTCCATGAAATTAATCGTTAAAGTGTTCCCCGAGATCACCATCAAAAGCCGACCGGTACGGATGCGTTTCATCCGTCAATTGGCCAAGAACATCCGTGCCGTGCTCCGTGACCTGGACCCGGCTGTGGTGGTGAATGGCGTGTGGGACAACCTCGAGCTGGAAACCCGTATCACCGATGCCAAAGCCTTGAAGGACATGACCGAGCGCCTGAGCTGCATGCCGGGCATCGCGCATTTCCTGCAGGTGGATGAGTACCCGCTGGGCGACTTCGACGACATCACCGAGAAGTGCAAACTGCACTTTGGCAATGAGCTTGAAGGCAAGATTTTTTCGGTGCGCTGCAAGCGCGCCGGCAAGCACACCTTCAGCTCCATGGACGTCGAGAAATACGTCGGCAGCAAGCTGCGTCGCGAGTGCGGCGCCGCCGGAATTTCCCTGAAAGCGCCGCAAATTGAAGTGCGCATGGAAATTCGCGACCAACGGTTGTTTGTGATTCACAGCCAGCACAACAGCATCGGCGGCTACCCGCTGGGTGCCCTGGAACAGACCCTGGTGCTGATGTCCGGCGGTTTCGATTCCACGGTGGCGGCCTACCAGATCATGCGCCGCGGCCTGATGAGCCACTTCTGCTTCTTTAATCTGGGCGGGCGTGCACATGAATTGGGCGTGATGGAAGTCGCGCACTTTATCTGGAAGAAGTACGGCAGCTCCCAACGCGTGCTATTTGTAAGCGTGCCGTTCGAGGAAGTGCTGGGTGAAATTCTCGGCAAAGTCGATAACAGTCATATGGGCGTAGTATTGAAGCGTATGATGTTGCGCGCTGCGTCCCGAATCGCCGATCAGTTGCAGATCGACGCGTTGGTGACCGGTGAAGCGATCTCTCAGGTCTCCAGCCAGACGCTGCCGAACCTGTCGCTGATCGACTGCGTGACCGAGAAGCTGGTGCTGCGCCCGCTGATCGCCAGTCACAAGCAGGACATCATCGACCTGGCCGAAGAAATCGGCACGGCGGATTTCGCCAAGCACATGCCTGAATATTGCGGGGTCATTTCGGTGAACCCCAAGACCCACGCCAAGCGCAACCGCGTGGAGTATGAAGAACAACAGTTTGATATGGCGATTCTGGAGCGTGCGCTCGAGAACGCCAAGCTGGTCCCGATCGATCGTGTTATCGATGAATTGGGCCAGGATGTGCAAATCGAAGAAGTCAGCGAAGCGCTGGCCGGCCAGATCGTCGTCGATATCCGTCACCCGGATGCCGCCGAGGATGAGCCGCTGGAAATCGCTGGCATCGACGTGCAAGCGCTGCCGTTCTACGCATTGAACGCGCGCTTCAAGGAACTGGATAACAGCCGTCAGTACCTGCTGTATTGCGACAAAGGCGTGATGAGTCGCCTGCATGCCCACCATTTGCTCAGTGAGGGGCATGCCAATGTGCGCGTTTATCGACCGAGCTAAGAGCCCGGGGCTGTTTGCCTGTGGCCTGCGTCACCGGCCCCCCGACTCTGCCGTCAAGCTGTAACGGCAAGGCCTGACTCTACTGTTAATCGCTGCCACGACCTGTCAGCACACCGAATCCTCTGATCGAGATACACAAGTGATCGAAAATCTACGTAACATCGCCATCATTGCTCACGTTGACCATGGTAAAACCACCCTGGTAGACAAACTCTTGCGTCAATCCGGCACCCTGGAGCGCAACGAGCTCAACGACGAGCGCGTGATGGACTCCAACGACCAGGAAAAAGAGCGCGGTATTACCATCCTGGCTAAAAACACCGCTATCAACTGGAACGGCTACCACATCAACATCGTGGATACCCCGGGCCACGCCGACTTCGGCGGCGAAGTAGAACGCGTAATGTCGATGGTTGACTCCGTTCTGCTGCTGGTTGACGCTCAAGACGGCCCTATGCCGCAAACCCGTTTCGTGACCAAGAAGGCTTTCGAAGCCGGCCTGCGTCCGATCGTGTGCATCAACAAGGTTGACCGTCCAGGCGCACGTCCGGACTGGGTTCTGGACCAGATTTTCGACCTGTTCGACAACCTGGGTGCTACCGAAGAGCAACTTGATTTCCAAGTGATCTACGCGTCTGCCCTGAACGGTATTGCCGGTCTGGAACACACCGCCATGGCGGAAGACATGACCCCGCTGTACCAAGCAATCGTTGACCACGTTCCACCGCCGAAGGTTGACCGTGAAGGCGCGTTCCAGATGCAAATCTCCGCACTGGACTACAACAGCTTCCTGGGTGTTATCGGCGTTGGCCGTATCGCTCGTGGTAGCGTCAAGCCGAACACCCCGGTTGTGGCTATCGGTGCTGATGGCAAGAAGCGTAACGGTCGTATCCTGAAGCTGATGGGTCACCACGGTCTGCACCGTATTGACGTTGAAGAAGCTTTCGCCGGCGATATCGTTTGCGTCAGCGGCATGGACTCGCTGTTCATCTCCGACACCCTGTGCCAGCCGGACACTGTCGAGGCGATGAAGCCTCTGACCGTTGACGAGCCAACCGTTTCCATGACCTTCCAGGTAAACGACTCGCCTTTCTGCGGTAAAGAAGGCAAGTTCGTGACTTCCCGTAACATCAAGGAACGTCTGGACAAAGAGCTGCTGTACAACGTTGCACTGCGCGTTGAAGAAGGCGACTCGGCTGACAAGTTCAAGGTTTCCGGCCGTGGTGAGCTGCACCTCTCGGTACTGATCGAAACCATGCGTCGCGAAGGCTTCGAAATGGGCGTTGGTCGTCCAGAAGTGATCATCCGTCAGGTTGACGGCGTGAAGCAGGAACCGTTCGAAAACGTCACCATCGACACCCCGGAAGAATCCCAGGGCAAGGTCATGGAAGAGATGGGCCTGCGTAAAGGCGACCTGACCAACATGGTGCCGGATGGCAAAGGCCGTGTGCGTCTGGAATACAACATCCCTGCTCGTGGTCTGATCGGTTTCCGTAACCAGTTCCTGACCCTGACCAACGGTGCTGGCATCCTGACCTCGATCTTCGATCGCTACGACACCATGAAGTCCGGCGACATGTCCGGCCGTCAGAACGGTGTTCTGGTATCGGTAGAAACCGGTAAGGCACTGACCTACTCCCTGGAAACGCTGCAGGCGCGTGGCAAGCTGTTCGTTGAACACGGTCAAGAGATCTACAACGGTCAGATCGTTGGTCTGAACAGCCGTGACAACGACATGGGCGTCAACCCAACCAAAGGCAAGAAGCTCGACAACATGCGTGCTTCGGGTAAAGACGAAACCATCGCTCTGGTTCCACCTGTTCGCTTCACCCTGGAACAGGCTCTGGAATTCATCCAGGACGACGAGCTGTGCGAAGTGACACCTAAGTCGATCCGCCTGCGTAAGAAGATCCTGGACGAAGGCGAGCGTACCCGCGCTGCCAAGAAAGCCAAGAACTGAGTTAACTCAGGCTGAATGAAAAACGCCCCCGGTCGAAAGGCCGGGGGCGTTTTTTTATGCCTGCAATATCTGTAGTGACTGTGCGGGCCCCTTCGCGAGCAAGCCCGCTCCCACATTCGACCGCGTTTTTTCAGGATGAGTGAGGTCAAGTGTGGGAGCGGGCTTGCTCGCGAAAGCGGTAGTTCAAGCAATAAGAATCTGGATCAGAACTTTT
>OOIW01000121.1_pt1 | contig 6512 bp, 7 predicted proteins | sample 1691751 | NCBI WGS metagenome assembly OOIW01 (sample SAMN05831949, study PRJEB22555) | human gut metagenome | isolation source: Skin biopsy | host: Homo sapiens
CGTCGTTGGCCATTGCAGGCGCAATTGACCGTGGTGCGGCGTTTGCCCCAACAGCGTCTTGATCAGCGAACTTTTGCCGCCGCCGTTCGGGCCGACCAACGCATGAATGCTGCCCGGTTCTACCTGGAAACTGACAGCGTCAAGAATCACCGTGCGGCCGAGGGTCAGTGACACGTTATCGAAGTCCAGGGTTGGGCCGACGCTGGCCGCTTTGAGTTGCTCCGCCGCTGTCATGCCCCCGACTCCTGAATCGCCCGCACCACGGTGTTGAGGTTGCCGGTCATTTCCACTTCGTATTTCTCTGGCGTGTATTCGCCGTAGGAAATATGCGACAGCGGGTACAGCTTGACCCCGGATTCACGCTGGATGGTCTCGACGTAGGTGGACGGGAAATCCATCTCCGAGAAGATCACCTTCACATCCAGGGCGCGCAGTTCGTCGATGGTTTTTTTCAACTGGCTGGGGCTTGGCTCGATACCGTGGGCGGGCTCGACCACGGCGGTGACTTCCAGGCCGAATTCGCGCAGCAGGTAGTCGTAGGCGGCGTGCACGGTGGCCACGCGCAGGTCGGGGTTGGGCGCGCTGGTCAGCTTGGCCAGGGCGTCGGCGCGCATCTGGCGCAGGCGCTTGCCGTAGGCGCGGGCGTTTTGGGTGTAAGTCTTGGCGTTGTCCGGGTCGAGTTTGCCCAATTCGCGGGCGATGTTGTTGACCTGGGCAATTGACGCACTGATCGACAGGAAGGTGTGCGGGTTGACCACCTTGCCCGCACCGCGCGCGGCGTTACCGGTGGCGGCCAGCAGCGGTACGTTGGCGTTGGCTTCGATCACCGGGATGTCCGGGCGCTCGCTGGTGGCGATCATGCGGTCGGCAAAATCATCATGGCCGACGCCATTGAGTACGATCACGTCCAGGGTGCCGATGCGCTTGATGTCTTCGGCGCGCGGTTCGTAGGCGTGGGGGTTGAAACCGGCGGGAATCAGCGGCACCACCTCGGCCTTGTCGCCGACGATATTGGCCACGTAGCTGTAATACGGGTGCAGGGTGATGCCGATGCGCAGGCGCTTGGCCGCTTCGGCATTCGCGAGCGGGGCGAGCATCAGGCTGAACAGGCCAACCAGCAACAGGCGTAACAGGGGCGATGAAATAGACATGGGCACTCGGTCTTCTGGTTCAGTGACGGTGCTGGCGGGTCACGCCGGCATCGAATTGCGTGACCACCTGGCGCCAGCCGGCGGCGATCAGCGCCGCGTCGGTGAGGTCGGCAGGGGCGGCGAGGTTGGCCTGGCGGTTGAGCCACACATCCGGCTCGTCACCTTGCACGCGCATCAGCACCGAGCCGCTGGTGCTTGGCGCTTGGCTCAAACCCAGGTAGGCCACAGGCTCAAGCAGCTGCCAGCGATGGTCGCCACGGCTCACCGAACTGGCGTCCTGGGCAAAGGGCGCGAAGCCCTCTTCGGCCAGCTGTTCAGGCGTCGGCAGAGCGCTGTGTTCCTCCTGCAGCAAGTGGATTTCATCCAGGGTCACCCGCAGGTCGGCGTAGATGCCTTGCTCGGCGGCGCTGAGGTCGCGGCGGGCGTCCAGTTGGTGGCTGGGCACGGCGGCGACCTCCTGGGTTTCACCGTGCAGCGCCACCACCGTGCCAGCCACCGCGAGGATGATCAGGCACAGCAGCAACACGTAAAGGGTTTCATGGCCGGCCCCGGCAGGGCGTACAACCTGTGTGGTGCTCATTGGGGCTGGATATCCGCTTGGTCGATTTCAACGACGTGGCCGGGGCCTGCATCAAACAGCACATAGAACTCGGCGGCGGGCTTTTTGAAGGTCAGGGTCGAGTCCTGGCCGAGCTTGCCGGGCAGCAGGATGGTTTCGTCGTAGCCGATCACATCCAGGGTCACGCCCGGCGCGCCGCTGCCGTCGGAAAAACCGCCGGTGCACTGGATCTGCTCGCCGGGGATTTCCTTGCATTCGCACATCGGGTTGTGGGCCAGGGCGGTGGTACTGAAACCTGCGCAAAGCAATAGCGCCGCAGCGGCGTGGGTCAGGTGCTTGAACGTCATGGTTTAACTCCTTGCTTGTTCAGCCAGGCAATGGTGGCAGGCGAGGCCTGGCTTAGCGGGATGGAACCCTGGTGCATCGTGCCGTCCCAGCCTTCCATGGTGACCCACAGTTCGGCATCGACCGGCGTGCGCTCAGGCACCGGCAATGCGGCGCCCATGCGGTAAGGCGTACCAAAGAAGATCACCCCGGCGGCGCGCAAGCTGCGTGGTTTGCCGATACGCAGGTAGGTGGCCTTGACCTGCGCGGCACAGGTGTCACACAGGGCGGCGTTGAAGAATTTCATCGGGCCGGCCGGGTCCGGGCTCGGGCCTTCGTTGCGGAATTCGGCGAGTGTCAGGCTCCAGGGCCCGACCTGCACGTCGCCGACGACCCGCTCGCCAATCCCGGTGTCACCGCGAAACAGTGCGGCATCGGCGAAGTATTTGGGCATGAACCCCAGGGGTACCAGCAACAGCAGGATGTTGATATGGAACCGCCATTTCAGCCAAACAGCGCGCAGCCTCGAAGGCGGTGTAGCAGCAGTGACCTTGCTCATCCGTTGGCCTCCGAGGTTTCAGCCTGCCTGGCGGGGAGGGCGGCCGGTTGGCGCGACGCCTTATTGTTGCGCTTGAGTGCATTGAGGGTGGCCAGGGCGGTGCGCTTGGTCCAGATCAGCAGGCCGCTCAACACCATCATGCTCATGATCAGGCCGAAGAATGCCCAGATCAGCTTGATCCACAGGCCGCCAAAGTCGCCGGTGTGCAGCGGGCGCATGGATTCGGTGACGAACTCCAGTGTCGAGCGGTCGGACAGCAGGTGCGACACGGCAATTTCACCGTCGTACGGGTTGAGCTGCGCCGTCTGGAACATCAACGGGTACCAGCCGCGCCCGCCGATCTGCAGGTGGCTATAGGCGTTGCTGGGCAGGAACACAAAACTGGCCTCCAGCCCGGGAATGCGCTGCGTGGCGATCTCGATGGCCCGATCGATCGGGATCATTGGTGCCGGTACGCCCGGTGCCGACACAGGCACCTTCTCCCGGGCAATTACCGGCACGATGGGCTCACTGGAGATGGATATCTGGTTGTCGCCCAGAATTGCCCGGATCAGGAACCAAATGCCGGTGATGGAAATTACCGCGATAAACCAGATCGACCAGATACCGCTCAAACGATGGAAGTCACCCCAGAAGATCCGCGCGCCATGGCGGATTCGCAGGGTCGGGCGCAGAAACCCTTTCCAGAAACGCTTGTACACCACCAGCCCGGTGACCAGGGATGCCAGCAGCGGTATGCCAAGTGCCGACACCAGGTACCAGCCCCAGCTGTAGCCATTGGTAAACGGCACCAGCCACCAACCGTGCAACGCACGGGTAAATTGCTGGAAGTTGAAGGCCGGGCTGATGCCCTGGATCACACCGGTATACGGGTTGACGTAGACCTACACCGAGCGCCCATCGGGATAACTGAGGTCGACACTCAGCGCAAAGTGCGACTCGTCCGGGCGGATGATCGACTGCACGATTGCCTGGGGTTCGTTGCGCTTGATGGCGCCGATGACCTGGTCGTAACTCAGCCGTTCGGCATCGTCCGACGGCTTGCTGGCGCGGATGTCCGGGTTGGCCAGCCAGACGATTTCCTGGCTGACCACCGCCAGGGTGCCGGTGACGCAGACGATCAGTACAAAAAACCAGATGGGCAACGCCAACCAGCTATGAACCAGAAACCAGAGTTTTGAGCGTGACTTCTTCGACATGTGAATGCGGGTCTTGATCGGAGGAGGGCGAAGGAGGCCCGGAAAAGGCCAGTCGTAGCTTTTGCTGACGCGACGGGCTGTATCTAAGTTAAGACGGATGAGAATGAGAAATCCCTAAGCGGGATATGAAAGAAAATGTTTCAGCGCTGCCGGATTGAACACGAAACATGTTCCAAGCCATCACCCAGGTGCCATTGATGGGGCCGGGGGGCTGCGTAGGATGGGGTCATACCGTTGAGCGAGCGCTTATAAAAGTGAGTCCACAAACATGACTGCCAGAACCCTCTACGACAAACACATCGACTCCCACACGGTGTGCGCCCTGGATGACCAGGGCCATGTGCTGCTGTATATAGACCGCCAGGTGATCAACGAATACACCAGCCCCCAGGCGTTCAGCGGCCTGCGCGAGGCCAAGCGTGGCGTATGGCGCCCCGGCACCGCGCTGGCGGTGGTCGACCACGTAAACCCCACCACGCCCATGCGCATTGCCGCGATGCCTGACGCAGGCGGCGCGCGGCAAGTCTCGTACCTGGCGGAAAACTGCCAGGACTTCGGTATCGAGCTGCTGGACATCCTCGACAAACGCCAAGGCATCGAACACGTGATTGCCCCGGAGCAGGGCTTTATCCTGCCGGGCATGGTGATCGCCGCCGGCGACAGCCACACCACCACCTACGGTGCCCTCGGCGCCTTCGGCTTTGGCATCGGCACCTCGGAAATCGAGCACCTGCTGGCCTCGCAGACCCTGGTGTACAAACGCCTGAAAAGCATGCGCGTGACGGTTGAGGGCACCCTGGGCAACGGCCTGACCTCCAAGGACGTGATCATGGCGCTGATCGGCAAGATCGGCGCGTCCGGTGCCACCGGCTACGCCATTGAATTTCGCGGTTCCACCGTGGATGCGCTGAGTGTCGAAGCGCGCATGACCATCTGCAACATGGCGGTGGAAGCTGGCGCGCGGGGCGCGTTTATGGCACCCGACGAAAAAGTCTTCGCCTACCTCAAGGGCAAACCCCGCGCGCCGAAGGGCGAGTTGTGGGAGCGCGCCCTCGTGGGTTGGCGCCAACTGCACTCGGATGCCGACGCCGTGTTCGACCTCGAAGTGCAACTGGACGCCACCGCCCTGGAGCCCATGGTCACCTGGGGCACCAGCCCCGACCAGGCCGCGCCCATCGGCGCCCGCGTACCGGACCCGCAAGACGTCAGCGACCTGATCCTGCGCCAGGACATGCGCCGCGCGCTGAATTACATGGGCCTGGAGGCCGGCATGCCGCTGAGCGATATCGTGATCAGCCATGCGTTTATCGGCTCTTGCACCAACGCGCGCATCGAAGACCTGCGCGACGCCGCCAGTGTGGTGCGCGGCAGGCAGGTGGCCGAGCATGTGCGGGCGATGATCGTGCCGGGCTCCACCGAGGTACGCGACCAGGCCGAAGCCGAAGGGCTGGCGGCGATCTTTATCGACGCCGGCTTCGAATGGCGCCAGTCAGGCTGCTCGATGTGCCTGGCGATGAACGATGACGTGCTGGCCCCCGGCGACCGCTGCGCCTCCAGCACCAACCGCAACTTCGAAGGCCGCCAGGGCGCCGGGGCGCGTACCCACTTGATGAGCCCGGCGATGGTCGCCGCCGCTGCCATCACCGGCCGCCTTACCGATATCCGTCACTTTGGGGACCGCCCATGAGCCTGCAACCGTTCACCCAGGTCACCGGCAAGGCTGCGCCGATGCTTGCAGCGAATATCGACACCGACGTGATCATGCCCAAGCAATTTCTCAAGGGCATCGACCGTAACGGGCTGGATCGCGGGTTGTTCTTTGATTTGCGCTTTTTGCCCTCGGGTGAGCCTGACCCGCAATTTGTGCTGAACCAGCCGGCCTGGCAGGGCGCGAGCTTTATGGTAGTGGGGCCGAACTTCGGCTGTGGTTCCAGCCGGGAGCATGCGGTGTGGGGCTTGAAGCAGATGGGCATTCGCGCGCTGATCGGCAGCAGCTTTGCCGGGATCTTTTATGACAACTGCCAGCGCAACGGGGTGTTGTTGATCACCTTGGACGAGGCGGTGCTGCACACACTCGGGCAGACGGTCAGCCAGCCTGCGCAGGCGCAGATCAGCGTGGACCTTGAGGCGCAACAGATTCGCTTGGCCGATGGCCAGGTGATCTCGTTCCAGATGGACACCTTGCGCAAGACCGCGCTGCTGCTCGGCCTGGATGCGATTGGCAGCACTTTGCAGCGCAGTGACCAGATCCAGGCGTTCGAGCGCAGGCACCTGGCGGCCAACCCCTGGCTTGGTTGAAAACCTTAATGGGGTAACTACGTAGTTATATAAGTAGAGCAAACGCCCTCCAGTTATTGGGGGGGCGTTTTTTTTTGGGGGCTATTTACTTTTCAAATAACGCCGGTTGCACCGCGTAACCTCAGTGATTGCAAGGGCGGTGTAGCGTTAGTGGATGAAGCCCTGAAAAAATACAAGGGTATTTGTTGACACCTTGTAGGTCATCGGCTTAAGTGGATGCTGACTTGGAAAGTCGCACATTATAAGAAAAGGAAGTTGATGCCATGCCCCGTGAATTAGTGGTCATTTATATCTCTCTGGTGCCGGTGATCGAGTGGGTAACTTGATCGACTTCTGCCACCTGTCAATCAGTTGTCGTTGTTGCGGATATTACGGTCTTTTCCAGTGTGAAAAGGCACGTATGCCGATGCCTTAACATTCGT
>OOIW01000124.1_pt1 | contig 6412 bp, 3 predicted proteins | sample 1691751 | NCBI WGS metagenome assembly OOIW01 (sample SAMN05831949, study PRJEB22555) | human gut metagenome | isolation source: Skin biopsy | host: Homo sapiens
CGCAGTAACGAGCCAGCCGCATTCTCCTCGAAGGCTCTAGCCTCTTCGATATAGCCGTGGACGGTGCTGTCGTGCCGCCAGCCACCCTGACGCTTGATCTCCAGAAAGTCCGCCCCAGCCCGATGGGCGCTGGTGGCCAGTCCACGGCGCAGACTGTGGCTGCTCATCTTGGGCACATACGACAGCCCCGCTGCTTCGGCACGGGCCGACAGGATGGTATTAACGCTACCCTCGTGCAGCGCCACCTCGCCGATCACGCCCCAGCGACTGATGCGCCGGAACAGTGGCCCCTGCTCAATCTGAGCGGCATCCAACCAACACCGTAGCGCCTTTGCCGGGCAGCAGACGCAGTCGCCGAACGGAATCGCCTTGTCCAGTCCCTCGCCCTCCTGATCGGTCTTGGAGCGCGGCAGCGTGATCCGCAGACCTTCCCGCTCCCACTGAAGGTATTGCACCTCCAGCGTGACCAGCTCGCTGCGGCGGAACGCACCGAAGTACCCCACCTGTAGCAATGCGCTGTCACGCAGCGCGGCGAGCCCTTCGAGCGCGTCCAGATGCGTCACGATGAGCTCGAGATCCTCCAGCAGCAGCGCCTTGGCTTTGTGTCGCGGCCGCCCATGGACTCGCTCAATCCCGCGCATGGTCTTGCGGACGGTGGCGCTGGCGGCCGGATCGGGAAAGCCCTGATAGCGGTGCCATTGCGACAGCGCGGTGAGGCGCAGCGCCAGGGTCCGCGGGTTCAACACTACCGCGAAGGCCAGCAGGTAGCGAATCAGCGCCGCTTCATCGCACGGCAGGACGCCGCCCCAGGCCTGAAAGTGGCGGATCGCCGAGCGGTAGGTGCGTCGGGTGTTGTCGGAGGTGGCCGCCGCAAGAAAACGCTGGTGTTGCTGGGCCAACTGCTCGGGCGTGGCAAGCGTACCGGAGGTACGCGCCGGCCCCGCTGGTTCGTCGAGTGGTAGCGAAGGGAGGTTTTCGTCGTGATTGCTGGTCTTCATCCAGAAACGCCTGTTTAGGCCGTGTGTACCGCAGATTATAGGCGCGAACATTGATCGTGAGTATTTAACCCACGATAACTGAGCTTATCGTGGCTTAGCTGGCGGTCTCACCGGGCTTAGCTATTCTGTACTTAAACCGATGTATTACGTTGTCCGTAATACGGTACGAAAAAATCCGAGGTAGTGATGGCCCGTTCTGGCGTCCTTTATGTGCATGTCGCCCAGGCGGCGGCCCGGCTCGTGGCCGCGGGCCACAGCCCGACGATCGACCGCATCCGCGCCGACCTGGGCGGGACCGGCAGCAAAAGCACGATTGCCCCCTTGTTAAAACGCTGGAAAAGCGCGCATCCCGGCACGGTCGCGCAGGCCGAACTGGGATTGCCGGCGGAGCTCGTCCTGGCGGTGAAAGGGGTGTACGAAAAAGTTCAGGCGGATGCGGTCCTGCAAGTCGAGCAGGCTGAGCAGATTCATCAGGCCGCCACCGCGGCATTGCAGGAGCAGTTGCAACAAGCTTTCGTGGAGCACGACGCGTTACTCACCGTTCAGGCGCAACAGGCCCAGGCGTTTATTGAGGCAAACGCGCGCATCCAGGTGCTGGCTGAAACTGTGCACCGTCAGGAGATTGCTCTAGCGAGCCTGGGCAGTGAGAAGCTCGGATTCGAACAGCGCCTGACTGATCGCGCCTGCGAGGTGGCCTCACTGACCCAACAACTGCAGCAAGCGCAGGTGCAATCTGAGCATTACCAGGTATCGGTTGCTCAGCAACGCGCCGACGAGCGCCAGAGCGCTGAACAACGCCACAATCACCTGGAACAAGAATTGAGTGCGCTCCGGCAACGCCTGCTCGCTCAGCAAGCACGTCTGGGCGAGCTGCAAGCTCAGGAACAACGCTTGGCACAAGACAACGATCGCCTACAGAGCGCCCTGCTCACGACCCAGGACTCGCTGACGCAGAGCCGCAGCGCGCATGAGCAGGCAGCGTTTCAGCTCACCGAGCTGAAACGAATCCATCAGGCACTAGAGCAGCATCATGGCGCTAATGAGCAGCGTTTGGCTGAGAAACGGACGAGCCTGGCTGTGACCGAGAAGGAACGGAGTCTTCTGGCAGAACGCTTAACCCGAGCTGAAACCCAACTGACCGAGGTGACCACAGACAAGCAGCTCCTCCTGCAAGAGAAAGCTGTGCTGTCCAGTCAACTCGCGGAATTCAGAGCGCAGCCGTGAGCGGTCTTGTATGGCTAATGGCGCGCTCACTAGGCATGCGCCACAACGGAGCGAAAGAGGCTCGACGCAATGGCATAAATATAGATATTTATGATCTAAGCAGTCGTCCATTTAGAAGATTGTGCCGTGCTAGAGTCCTCACGCTCACGCTCACGCCCCGCAAGCCGTAACCCAAAAGAAATCTGAGAGTAGCCATGCTCGATAAACTGACCCACCTGAAACAGCTGGAGACGGAAAGTATCCACATCATTCGTGAAGTGGCCGCCGAATTCGACAACCCGGTGATGCTCTACTCCATTGGTAAAGACTCCGCCGTGATGCTGCATCTGGCACGCAAGGCATTCTTTCCCGGCAAGCTGCCGTTCCCCGTGCTGCATGTCGATACCACATGGAAATTTCAGGAAATGTACCGTTTTCGCGCAAAGATGACTGCCGAGATGGGGCTGGATTTACTGGTGCACATTAACCAGGACGGTGTGGCGCAGAACATCAACCCCTTCACCCACGGCAGCGCCAAGCACACCGACATCATGAAGACCGAGGGCTTGAAGCAGGCCCTGGACAAGTATGGTTTCGATGCCGCCTTCGGCGGTGCCCGTCGCGATGAAGAGAAATCCCGCGCCAAGGAACGCGTGTACTCGTTCCGCGACAGCAAGCACCGCTGGGACCCGAAGAACCAGCGCCCCGAGCTGTGGAACGTCTACAACGGCAAGGTCAAGAAGGGCGAGTCGATCCGTGTGTTCCCGCTGTCCAACTGGACCGAGCTGGACATCTGGCAGTACATCTACCTGGAGCAGATCCCGATCGTGCCGCTGTACTTCGCCGCCGAGCGCGAAGTGATCGAGAAGAACGGCACGCTGATCATGATCGACGACGAGCGCATCCTCGAGCACCTGTCGGACGAGGAGAAAGCCCGTATCACCAAGAAAATGGTGCGTTTCCGCACCCTCGGCTGCTACCCGCTGACCGGCGCGGTGGAGTCCACTGCGACCACGCTGACCGACATCATTCAGGAAATGCTCCTGACCCGTACTTCCGAGCGTCAGGGCCGCGTCATCGATCACGATGGGGCCGGTTCCATGGAAGAGAAAAAACGTCAGGGCTATTTCTAAGCAGGGGTTAATATGTCGCACCAATCCGATCTGATCAGCGAAGACATCCTCGCCTACCTGGCCCAGCACGAGCGCAAGGAATTGTTGCGTTTCCTCACCTGCGGCAACGTCGACGACGGCAAGAGCACCCTGATCGGCCGCCTGCTGCACGACTCGAAGATGATCTACGAAGACCATCTGGAAGCCATCACCCGTGACTCGAAGAAAGTCGGCACCACCGGTGATGATATCGACCTGGCATTGCTGGTCGACGGTCTGCAGGCCGAGCGCGAGCAGGGCATCACCATCGACGTGGCGTACCGCTACTTCAGCACCGCCAGGCGCAAATTTATCATCGCCGACACCCCCGGCCATGAGCAGTACACCCGCAACATGGCCACCGGTGCCTCCACCTGTGACCTGGCGATCATCCTGATCGACGCCCGCTACGGCGTGCAGACCCAGACCCGTCGCCACAGCTTTATCGCCTCGTTGCTGGGTATCAAACACATCGTGGTGGCCGTCAACAAGATGGACATCAATGGCTTTGACCAAAGCGTATTCGAGCAGATCAAGGCGGATTACTTGAAGTTCGCCGAAGGCATTGCGTTCAAGCCGAGCACCATGGCCTTCGTGCCGATGTCCGCGCTCAAAGGCGACAACGTGGTGAACAAGAGCGAGCGTTCGCCTTGGTACACCGGCCAGTCGCTGATGGAAATTCTCGAAACCGTCGAGATCGCCAACGACCGCAACTACACCGACCTGCGTTTCCCGGTGCAGTACGTCAACCGTCCGAACCTGAACTTCCGTGGTTTCGCCGGCACCCTGGCCAGCGGCGTCGTGCACAAGGGCGACGAAGTCGTGGTGCTGCCGTCGGGCAAGAGCAGCCGGGTCAAATCCATCGTCACCTTCGACGGTGAGTTGGAGCACGCCGGCCCAGGCCAGGCTGTAACCCTGACCATGGAAGATGAAATCGACATCTCCCGTGGCGACCTGTTGGTGCATGCCGACAACGTGCCGCAAGTGGCCGACGCCTTCGACGCCATGCTGGTGTGGATGGCCGAAGAGCCGATGCTGCCGGGCAAGAAGTACGACATCAAATGCGCCACCAGCTACGTGCCGGGCTCGATTGCCAGCATCAATCACCGGGTCGAGGTGAATACCCTGGAAGAGGGCGCGGCGAGCAGCCTGCAGTTCAACGAAATCGGCCAGGTGCGCATCGCTCTGGATGCACCGATCGCGCTGGACGGCTACGCGCATAACCGCACCACCGGCTCCTTTATCGTCATCGATCGCCTGACCAATGGCACCGTCGGTGCCGGTATGATCATCGCCGAACCAGTAGGTGCTCAGGGTTCTGGCGGCCATCACGGCAAGCTGACTCACGTTTCCACCGAAGAGCGCGTCAGCCGTTTCGGTCAGCAGCCCGCCACCGTGCTGTTCAGCGGCCTGTCCGGCGCTGGCAAGAGCACCCTGGCTTACTCCGTGGAGCGCAAGCTGTTCGATATGGGTCGTGCGGTCTATGTCCTGGATGGCCAGAACCTGCGTCATGACCTGAACAAGGGCCTGCCGCAGGACCGTGCCGGGCGTACCGAGAACTGGCGTCGTGCCGCCCACGTGGCGCGTCAGTTCAACGAAGCTGGCCTGCTGACCCTGGCCGCGTTCGTCGCCCCGGATGCCGAAGACCGTGAGCAGGCCAAGGCGCTGATCGGTGCCGAGCGTCTGATCACCGTGTATGTGCAGGCTTCGCCGCAAGTCTGCTCCGAGCGTGACCCGCAAGGCCTGTACGCAGCTGGTGTCGACAATATCCCGGGTGAGTCCTTCCCCTATGACGTGCCGCTGAATGCCGATCTGGTGATCGACACGCAGAGCCTGTCGGTGGAAGAAGGCGTCAAGCAGGTGTTGGCGCTGCTACGTTCGCGCGGGGTCATCGGATCAACACACCTTCTGGATCAAACCGTGTAAAAGACCGACAAAAGGCATTCAGCAAATGGCTCGACGTGTTCGAGCCATTTGCTTTTCCCCTTGAGCAACGAACAATCACTGATCCTCGCCCAACGTATTGACTGATCGTTCGGGATCGTAGGCCTCTAGAGTCAGGTTTACTTCCGTACAGGCGCTCTTCAATGTTGCAAAAAGTTCGTGTCGCCTTTTGATATCGAGCCAGACACACGACAGAAACTCGCGCTGAGGGAGCGTGAGCTAAAGCGAACACCACACTCAAGAACACCACGCTACCGAACAGGATCGCCTTCGACGAACAAGGATTGCTTCGCCGCCTCACTAACCGCCACGACGGCGGGATGGGTCAGTCTGCGCTCAATGGAGATTGCGTAGTAGCGCACCATGACCTCATGGGCGCAGCCTATGACCTCGACCCCATACTGATCCCCAATTTCATTGCTCAGTATTGCCGGCGCAGGGAAAATGCCGGCACCGGCCTTGCCGAAGGCTTTCATCAGTGCGCTGTCGTCGAACTTACCGATGATGTGTGGCTGGATCTGTTGCTCGTTAAACCAGCGCGTCAGCGGTGCCTGCACCGCCACCTTATCTCCCGGAAGTAAAAAAGGGGCACCGTCCAGGGAGCGCGGAAAAGTCGATCGGTAGCGCGCGGCCAGTTCCGGCACCGCATAAAAGGCGACGGTGCATCGCCCCAGCTCGTGGTTATAGCCTTTCACCCCCAGCTCGGAGGGCAACGGCCGATCAGCGATCACCAGGTCGAGTTGGTGGATGGCCAGTTCTGCGAACAATCGCTCTAACTTGTCCTCGTAGCATATGAGACGCACAGGCTCTGCGAGTGCCATTGCTGGTGCCAACAACTGATAGGCGAGCGATTTGGGCACGGCGTCGGCAACCCCCACCCGAAACGACTGTTCTCCGCTGCCGGCACCACTGCGTAACGATTGTTCGAGTTCGTTGCCTATCTGGAAGATCTCGTCGGCATGGGACAGCGCCAGTTTTCCCGCAGACGTCAGTTCGAGACGCCTACCAATACGGCGGAACAGATCCGTGCCCAATGAACGCTCAAGCTCGGCGAGCTGACCACTAATCGTCTGGGGAGTGAGATGCAGCCGTTCGGCGGCACGCGTGATGCTTCCG
>OOIW01000127.1_pt1 | contig 6315 bp, 10 predicted proteins | sample 1691751 | NCBI WGS metagenome assembly OOIW01 (sample SAMN05831949, study PRJEB22555) | human gut metagenome | isolation source: Skin biopsy | host: Homo sapiens
TAAGCATCACAACTATTTAACTTATCTTGTAATTCCGTTGATTCGAAAGACGCCATTCTCCACCACGCTAGTATGTTATTTAGATAATTCGCATTGAAATTAATTCAAGACGAAATAATATTTTATAAGTATCATGTAATGCTGATAACATTATCGCCTCCTTCTCTTGCTTATACCAGTCATATACTACACGTCCATCTATTACATCATGGCAACTGGAACACCCAAACACAGCCCAGTAATCATCGCTCTTGTATCCCATCCCGTGTGTGCTGCTGGGAAGATGGCATAGAACCGTTGTCTCCGGGTTCCCGTTGCAAATTCCAGGAATCTGCAGCGTACAGCATTGCCCCCGCGCCGAATCGCGCAGGGCCTTACTCCTAAATGCTGGTGACTTTCGCACTCAATACTCCATCAACCGATTAACAGCCTGCTCCATCTCATACTCATCTGCAAAGTGCTGTTGCAACGTCTCGTTCCAAATTACGCCAGCGACACCGCTATAAACCTTGTCGAATTTTTCCTGGCTCATATTGACGAAGGCAATGCTCCAGCGCTGTTTCAACGTTCCTCCGTCCGGGTTAGCGGCCAGATCATAGAAACCGGCCTTCACCATGACGTGATTGAGATATGCCTCAGTCGTTTTCACAGCTTCGGCGTCAAAACGCCGCTGGCGCTGCGCGGCAACACGTTGCAGCACACTGTCGGCGATTAGCTTTGTGATGTTGTCATACAGCAGCGGGTCGCCAGCCTGTGCCGCCAGCGTCTTCGCTACCTCATGTGCAATCCACTTTTCCGGATCGCTAACGAACGTCCAATCTGGCTCCCAATACGAAAAGCCCAACTCCAGCAGCTTCCAGAATTTGCGGTGGTGCTTTAGGTTTCGGCGGTCGCCGATCGGTCGCATGGCGATAGGAGTGCCCGTCGGCACCCCTTTCATCGTGTCCCTGTCGTGGTCGGTCGCGTATTTGATGCCGCCACCAGGTAGCAGAACACCCAACGCCTCCGTCTTGTGCTTTCTCGGTGACTTAGTTCGCGGGGCGGCTGTCATATAATCACCGCCTGTTTGGCTGAGTGCGCAATGCGTGCGGCCGCTGTAGTGAGATGATCTGGATCCAGCTCAATCCCGATAAAATTGTATCCTTCAAGCAAGGCAGCCTTGCCTGTAGAACCTGACCCCATAAATGGATCAAGAACAACACCAGCCGCGGGAGTAACCAACCGGCAGAGATATCGCATCAGTTCAACTGGCTTCACCGTAGGATGATTATTCCTGGCGCCACCAGTACGGCCGGCACCGGCTCGAGGATCGTTTATACCAACGCTTCCCTCTTTTCTGCCACCAGTCATATCGCTTGCTGAATATGGAATAAAACGATCCATACCTTCATCCCGCTCTGATTTGCTAACTTTTGCGCAGTAGAAAAAACGGGCTGCATTGCCTTGGTCACCATGGAAGCAGCCCGCAACCCGATCAATCATGCCTCCAAACTTTACGGGGCCGCTGAAACCATTTGTCGTAGGTTCGGTTCCCTTTACAGGCGCACGCGCACCCGCATTTTGTGGAAACTCTGCAATCACCTCTTCACTACCATCGTGCATGATGTTGGCTGGCCAGCGTCCCAACTGATCAGGCTGCCATTCAACTTCATTAGGAGCCTTGCCGTCACGAACATGAGAAAGTAAGCCGCCAGTGCCACCAGTTAATGCCTCGTGAGTAGGGACGCGGCATTGATCGATATTTAACGCGCCGGTACCAAACGCAATTACATTGCCTTCAACGGTTCCAAGTAGGGGTTTACGTGCCATAACGATCGGCTCATGCGCAGGCTTCAATGCTGTCCCCTTCCCTTGATGCTCTCCGGTAAGGTTTTTAGACTTGGGGAACCCACTGCCATAAATCCACATCAGTTGATCGCGCACCTCAAAGCCAGCGTCCTCGATGTTCACTACCAAACGGTGATAAGTACGCGCGCCCCCAAATGCTAATAAGTGTCCGCCGGGCTTCAACACACGCAAACACTCTGCCCACTGTTCAACGGTAGGAACCTGGTAATCCCATTTGTGGCCCATAAAACTTAATCCATATGGTGGATCCGTCACAATTGCATCCACAGAGTTTTCAGCCAAGAGGTGCAAAGCCACCTCACACCGTCCTTGTAAAAGTTGGTACGTCATAACCGCACCTCCGAATGTGAAGGCACGAGGCGATAGAACCAGGTAGTTTTTCCCGATTCGTCGTTACGGACTTTGCTTACCTGCTTCACTAAACTATGCAGAATCGGTGAGATTTCACGTAGGCGTGCGCTGATCGCCGTCTGGGTATCGCCCTCATCGGGGAACATCTGCGCCAGCAGGTTTTCCAGATCACGCAGTGAATGCCAATCAGCCCCGCTGGCGGCGGCGATCACCCGGTTCATCTGAGTGTTTGCTTCATCGAACCGGCCCGACATACGCAGCTTGCGGATCTCAGCGTTGATGCAGCTACGCTCTTTTTCCGAGGCTTGGGGTTTATGCATCATTGCGTAGCCCCTGTGATCAGTACTGAACGTGAACCATCAACGCCTGGCTTCGACAACACACCACAAGCTTCCATCTGCTCTATCAGCCGCGCAGCGCGGTTATAGCCGATGCGGAATTGACGCTGCAGACCTGAAATCGAAGCGTTGCCCTTGGACTGAACAAACTGGACTGCTTCGGGATAGCGCTCATCACTCAGATTTTCGTTATCTTCGGCAGCCGTTGAACCGTTGCTATCTGTTGAGCTGCTCGCTTCCCCGCCGAGCGCCGCGATCAAATTGGTAATCAACGCCGACAGTTCGCCGGTCAGCAGAATGAAATCTGCGTCAAAACGCTGAGCGTAATCCTCCCTATCGATATCATCGTTCTGCTCCAGCAACACATCGCTGAATTTCAGTTTCTTCAGCGTGCCGTCGTCGCTCAGCACGAAGTCGATCCGATCCTGCCAGCTCAGCGCCAACTTCGTGACCAACTTACCGGCCTGCAGGTTTGACGCGATTTCGTCACCAACCAAATCCTGCTTCTTGCAACGGATAATCCCGCCCTCTTCAAGCACCGCTTTCAGCTCGGCTTCATCCTGCAGAGTGAATCCCGCCGGCGGCTGACCGGAGCGTACCCATTCGGTCACGGTCAGCTCGATCGGGCTTTCCATGGTCAGCGGCACTACCGGCAATGAGCCCAGGCTCTTGCGCAGCAGCGCCAGCGCATCTTCGGCCCGTTTGGCACTGGCAGCGTCAACGACGATTAACCCAGCCCCTTCGTTAATCCAGATCTGTGTTTTATGGTGTTTGCTGAAAGCGCGCGGCAGCAGGCTATGCAGCACTTCGTCTTTGAGCGCGTCTTTCTCTGACTTTTTCAGTTTCCGATGCTGTTCGGCTTCAAGTTTGGCGACTTTCTCGTTCAGCTCGGTTTGTATAACTTCACGCGGTAGCAGTTTCTCTTCGCGTTGTACCACCAGCAGACGCTGGCCGTTGGCGGTGTGAACAAGTGCATCGCCAATCGGCGCTACCCATCCAGTTTTAGCCATGTCCTGGCTGCCGCATGGCGTGAAGGCAAAAGCAGCCAGTTGCTCTTCCATGCCGCTCAGATCCACACCTCGGGACAAGCGGTAAATCAGTGCGTTTTTGATGCTAATGGTCATTGGTCAGTCCTTACTTGTTTTTGCTTGGGCCACCTTCAGTCGGATTGACTGAAGTAGTGCCATGCCTTTTTTCTCTGTTTCGGGGGTGGTCAATCCCCGTTCTTTTCCAACACCTATCGGTATTTCGGTGTGCCCCAGCCTGATGACTGGCTCTGGTATTCGCTCCCCTTCCTGCAGTCTTTTTTCCCATTGCCTGAGCAGCTTCTCTGCCACCTTTCGCAACTCTGCGACGCCGTGGTTGTACTGCAGCATGGCTTTGCGCAAATCGGTGACAATCCAGTACAGGATCGGCGCTTTCCATCGGAACTCTTCAGGGCAAGCGAATCCACCCCGCCTGGCGCTGTACCTGTCAAACTCCTCCATCACGACATCCACTGTTGGCAGTCTGGCGTCGATCAGCTTTTTCGCCATTGCCAACCAATCCGGTGGTGCCGGAAACGGATAAAACTTGCGTCCCGGTGCCGTCCTGATGGCGTAGTTCAGTTGTTCCGGGTTAATTGCTTCCTGCAGAAGAACCCGCGTCAACTCCGAACCAAACGCCTCCATGAGCGTCGTCGTGTTCATTCGGCTGACCCATGCTGGCCAGTGGATCGGATACATGGGCAAAATCACCGTCAAGACAATCCCCTGTATCGCTTCCCGTTCCGCCGCCGTAGCCGTATTTTTCTTGTACGGCCTGTATTGCGGCGAGTCCCTGCTTGAAGCTATCTGCTGCATTGCCGCCGCCGTTACCGGCTTCGGCCCGTTGCGGTCGCTCATAGCGCTGCCCTCGCAATTGCTCGTGTTTTAGTGAACTGATGAATTTTTGCTGCCACTGAGAGTGGTAATAAACCCGGCCCGTTGGATTCCAGTAGATACGGAATTCGTTCAGCAGCTCAGGAGTGAAATCAGCCTTGGTTAAGCCGGATAGAAATGCGATCTGCTTAAAGTCGTCACCAGGTACCCAATCGAGCGACATCGGGAACATACCGAATTGCGGTGCAGGTTGTGGCGCCGGTGGGCGGTTGTTCAAAATGGCATTCAGGTGTGGGTTTGTCGGTGGTTTATCACCGGCTGAATTTTGAGCGTCGCCTAAAAGAGAGAGATCAGTATTTACTACAGATCCGTCTTTACTAATGCCCTGAATTTCAGGATACGGATTTTCAGGATACGGTGGTTCGTCCGTTTCCTGATTTTCAGGATTCGGAGCCAAGCCTTGCGGCGCCTGGGGCTCATCCACTTCCTGAATTTCAGGATGCGGTTGCGGCGTGTCGAAGACGAAATAGTCGAAACCGTCGGTCACTCCCTTGGAGTCGCGCAGTTGGAAGCGGTGAATAAAACCGACCTGGATCAGTTCGTTCAGCAGCTTGTAAACAGCATCACGGCCGCAGCCGCGAACGCCCTTCTTCTCCTGCCACAGATGAGACGGATTGACTGACCAGCCATCAGGCTTGGACAGCAAATAGTGCAGCATTCCTTCAGCCGCCCAGCTCAGCGTTTTGTTGCCGATAGCCGCATTGTCGATCATGGTGAATCCACGCTGGCGGTTGGTTCTTACGATAGCCATTACTCAGACCTCGAAGCAGAGGCCCCATGTTTGTCACTTTCCCGCGAGTAGTACGCCTGCGTTACCCCTGACAGAGTCCCTGTAATAGCCAAACGCCGGGCTTCATGCCCAGCGATACCCAGCTTCTTACCAATGAGGCTGGATATCAGTTCTACGGACTGCGTGGTTGATTGCTGGCTCATAGTGGCAGCTCCTTTGTTGTTGGAAGTGGCGGAAGCCATTCAGGAACCGGCAGGCCGGCGGCCTTCAGTTCGTTGTGGACGTGAACCAACATCTCGGGAGCTTCGGCGAACATGGCCAGGAAGCCCCGGATCGCGGCAACGTTGGTTTCAACTGCGGGATTGGACGCCATAGCATCTGCTGCGCTTTTGATCGTCACTGCTTCGCTCTCAGTCCATCGCGTTTTGATCTGATCTTCGCGAACAGCGGCAAATGGAAGGCCGTTTTTGCCTACCTTCTTGCGGGATAACAACTCCCGGCGGACGCCAGAGGCTATCGCAGCCCCTGCCGTTCCGTCGCCTGGCTGGTAAATTGTGGTCATTGGTCAGTCCTTATGTGGTGCTAACAGGCTGGCTTGGTCAGAACCAGGCTTAAGTTTTCAGGGTTGCGGCCATAGTCCGCTGGGTTGTAGGTGTATGGGATTTTGGGTGACAAGTGACAAAGCAGAGCTATGTCTTCAGGTACTCCTTGCGCCCTCCATTTCCCCACGGCTTGCCCAGTTCTTGCCCTGCCCTTGGATGGGAATAGACGCCCAATTTCTGCGTTACTACCAATTTGTTCTTTCAGAATTTCGTAAAGTCTCATTGTTACCTCCACGGCAAGCGTAACTAAAGTGTCGAAACCGATCAATAGCACAACGAAAACAAAGTTTCCAAGGTTAGTGTTACTTTGGTGTCTGATTTCAGGTTTGGAGCAAAAGATGACCAGCACCCTTGGCGAGCGAGTCAGTAAACGGCGAGCTGATTTGCAAATGTCTCAAGAAGAATTAGCCAAGAAAGCTGGCGTATCACGCGTTGCGATAAGCAAGGCTGAACTCGGCCTGACCAAAAATTTCAATGGCGATACCCTTTTCAATGTTGCACGAGCTTTGCGATGCGATCCCGAGTGG
>OOIW01000130.1_pt1 | contig 6226 bp, 5 predicted proteins | sample 1691751 | NCBI WGS metagenome assembly OOIW01 (sample SAMN05831949, study PRJEB22555) | human gut metagenome | isolation source: Skin biopsy | host: Homo sapiens
GTTTGCCGCATTGCCCAAGGCCGGTGAGCCGTTCGACAAGTATTACGGAAGCGGCGATAACCGTGGCGGCAACGGCGCCGACCAGGGCCGTGGCTTCAATGTCGGGCGTTGGTACGATTTTTACGGCGCCAACTTGCAGCGTACTTATGGCGGCGAAGGTTTCGACCAGAAGCGCTGGGTCAGCCACACCCTCGACCGCCTGCAAGCCTGGGGCTTCAACACCGTGGGCAACTGGAGTGATGAGGACCTGGCCCGCGCCGACCGTGTGCCCTACACCTTGCCGCTGTCGATTGTCGGTGACTACGCCAGCATCAGCACTGGCACCGACTGGTGGGGCGGCATGCCCGACCCGTTCGACCCGCGCTTTGCCATGGCCACCGAACGCGCCGTGGCCATTGCCGCCCGCGACCACCGTGATGACCCGTGGCTGATCGGCTACTTTGCCGACAACGAGCTGGCCTGGGCCGGCCCCGGCGATGATCCAAAATCCCGTTACGCCTTGGCCTATGGCACGTTGCGCATGACCACCGACGTACCGGCCAAACGCGCATTCCTCAAACAACTGCGCGACAAGTACCGTAACGAAGAAGGCCTGTCGAAAGCCTGGGGCATCCACCTGGCGGGTTGGGAGCTGATGGAAGACCCAGGCTTCGAGCCGCCGATGCCGAGCCCCGAGCACCCGGAAATCGAAGCTGACTTCAAATATTTCCAGAAGACCTTCGCTGATGCCTACTTCAAAACCATCTCCGATTCGTTGAAATGGCACGCGCCCAACCAGTTGCTGCTGGGTGGTCGGTATGCCGTCAGCACGCCCGAGGCCGTGGCGTCCTGCGCCCAGTATTGCGACGTGCTGAGTTTCAACATGTACACCCTGAAGCCGCAGGACGGTTATGACTTTGCTGCCTTGCGCGCGCTGGACAAGCCGGTGCTGATCACCGAGTTCAACTTCGGCTCGGCCGACCGTGGCCCGTTCTGGGGCGGCGTGACACAGTTGGCCCGTGAAGAAGACCGTGGCGTGGCGTACAGCAACTTCCTCAAGCAGGCCATGGCCGAGCCATCGATTGTCGGCGTGCATTGGTTCCAGTACCTGGACCAGCCGGTCACCGGGCGTCTGCTGGATGGTGAGAACGGCCACTTCGGGCTGGTGGGCATCACCGATGTGCCGTTCCAGGGCTTTGTCGACAGCGTGCGCAAAAGCAACCTGGCAGCGGTGGCGCAACTGGGCAAAGAGGCCGAAAAGGCCACGGCGGCCAGCGCGCTGCGTGAGCATGCAGGCGGTAAGTCGGGGCATGAAGGCAAAGGCCCGGGGCAGGGCGCCGGGCATGCTGGCGGTCACTCTGGAAATGGCCATTGATTCATCGTTGACGGGTTCACAAATCGCACAAGGACTGGAACAATGTCGGCCAATTCTTACGGTTTTTTCCAAGGCGGCTTAGGTGCAGATTCAGGGTCATTACACGCTCCAGTTCGAAGCGGTACGTGAAGCATTCGCCGCATTGTTCGATGACCCGCAGGAGCGTGGTGCCGGGCTCTGTATCCAGATCGGCGGCGAAACCGTCGTCGACCTGTGGGCGGGTACCGCCGACAAGGATGGCGCTGAGGCCTGGCACAGCGACACCATCGTCAACCTGTTTTCCTGCACCAAGACCTTCACCGCTGTGGCGGCCCTGCAATTGGTGGCTGAGGGCAAGTTGCAACTCGACGCCCCTGTCGCCAACTATTGGCCCGAGTTTGCGGCGGCCGGTAAAGACACCATCACCTTGCGCCAGTTGCTTTGCCACCAGGCCGGGCTGCCGGCGATTCGCGAGATGCTGCCCACTGAAGCCCTGTATGACTGGCCGTTGATGGTCGACACCCTTGCGGCCGAGGCCCCTTGGTGGACGCCGGGCCAAGGGCATGGTTACGAAGCCATCACTTACGGCTGGCTGGTCGGCGAGTTGCTGCGCCGCGCCGATGGGCGCGGGCCGGGTGAGTCGATTGTGGCGCGGGTTGCGCGGCCTTTGGGCCTGGACTTTCATGTCGGCCTGGCGGACGAAGAGTTTTATCGTGTGGCACATATTGCGCGCAGCAAAGGCAATATGGGCGATGAAGCCGCGCAACGCTTACTTCAAGTAATGATGCGCGAACCGAACGCCATGACGACACGTGCGTTTGCCAATCCCCCGTCTATTCTGACCAGCACTAATAAACCCGAATGGCGGCGCATGCAGCAGCCAGCGGCAAATGGTCACGGTAATGCGCGCAGCCTGGCAGGCTTTTATAGCGGATTGTTGGACGGTAGTTTGCTCGAAGCCGACATGCTCGAACAATTGACACGTGAACACAGTATTGGGCCGGATAAAACCTTATTGACCCAAACCCGATTCGGTTTGGGCTGCATGTTGGATCAGCCGCAATTGCCTAACGCCACGTTCGGCCTTGGCCCACATGCGTTTGGGCACCCGGGCGCGGGTGGTTCGGTCGGGTTTGCCGACCCTGAACATGATGTAGCGTTTGGTTTCGTGACTAATACACTGGGGCCTTATGTACTTATGGACCCGCGTGCACAGAAGTTGGTCGGAATATTGGCCGGTTGTCTGTAAAGAGCTTGCTGTTTCACGTTTTTTTGTTACAAAGGCAAGTATAAGAAGGCGCTGAACGAAATTTTGTAACTTTAATGTTCTGTAAGCGTCTGTTTAACGGGTCACCAGACCCCCTGGTTTTTTCTCATTTTGTGGATATCTCATGTTATCGAACAAGTCCTTGGCACTGGCGCTGTGCCTCACTATTACTGGCTGCGCACAAACACCACAAAATGATGCCGAAGGTGGGCATTGGTGGTCATTTGGATCTGATAAGGCTGCTACCAAGGACGCCGTGACACAAACCGACGCCAAGCCGGATGCCAAACCTGCCGCCGGCGCCAAGCCTGTCGAACCTGTGGCCGCCGCTGCTGCTCCAGCGCCTGCACCGGTAGCCAAGGCTGACACCGGCTTCAACTGGTGGCCGTTCGCTGCCAAAAGCGCCGACGAAAAAGCGGCGGATGCCAAAGCCGACCTGAAAGCCGACCTCAAGGCCGCAACCCCTGCTTCCACGCCGGATGCTGCGCCTGCCGTCGCCAAGACCGACACCGAAACCAAATGGTGGTGGCCGTTCGAAAGCAAGCCCAAGCCACTGGCCAAGGTCGATGTGACCAACGTACAGATGCCCGATCCGAAAATTACCCAGGCCTGGCTGGACGACTATGAGCCGCGCCTGCGTGCCGCCATCAAGGACAGCAACCTGCAACTGAAGCGTCGCGAGAACGTGCTGGTTGTGATCGCACCCGTAGATGGCTCCTACAACCCGAAACGCCCGGCGATGCTGCTGCCAGTCACCTTGGGCCCGTTCACCCGCGTTGCCAAGGCGGTTGAAGGCGATCCGAAGACTGCCGTACTGGTACTCGGCCACGTCGACACCAACGGTGCCGAGCCTGTGAGCCAGGCGTTGACCCGCGAGCGTGCGCAGTCCATCGCTTCGATTTTCAGCCTCAGCGGTTTGAAGCAGGATCGCCTGATGATTCGTGGCATGGGTGACCTTATGCCGCGTGCCGCCAACGACAGCAACCAGGGCCGTGCGCTGAATCGTCGCATGGAAATCCTGTTCACTCAGCGTACAACTATGTTGGCGTTGCTGAGCAAGTACAACTCGGGCAAACCACCGGTCGCTGACATGGTCGCTGTGCAAACTGCGCCAGCCCCTGTGCCGGCCCCGGCTGCGAAAAAAGCGGCTCCGGCGAAAAAGGCCCCGGCCAAGAAAGCTGCCGCCAAGCCAGCTGCGAAAAAAGCCGCTGCCAAGCCTGCCGCGAAAAAAGCCGCACCGAAGGCTGCCGCCCCGGCTGCGAACGACCAGGCGAAAAACTGATCCGTTGAAACAGAAGGATAAAGCTGCATGACCCAGGCACTGGCCGATATGCGCCGTGACTACACACGGGACGGTTTGAGCGAGGCCCAGGCCCCGGGCGAGCCGTTTGCGTTGTTCCACCAATGGTTTGGCGAGGCGGTAAAAACCGAGCAGCCACCGGTGGAGGCCAATGCCATGACCCTGGCAACGGTTGATCAGGACGGTCGCCCGCACTGCCGCATCCTGTTGCTCAAGGGCCTGGATGCACAGGGCTTTACCTTCTTCACTAACTATCAGAGCGCCAAGGGTGAACAACTCGCGGCGCGGCCGTTTGCGGCCATGACCTTCTTCTGGCCCACCCTGGAGCGCCAGGTGCGCATCGAAGGGCGGGTGGTCAAGGTGACGCCTGAAGAGTCGGATGCTTATTATCAGGTTCGGCCTTTGGGCAGCCGTCTTGGCGCCTGGGCATCGCCGCAAAGCCAAGTCATTCGTGACCGTGAAGAGCTGCAGGAGCTGCTCAAGCAGACCGAACAGCGTTTCAGCGATACCCAACCCGACTGCCCCGAGCACTGGGGTGGCTACCGTTTGTTGCCTGAGCGCATCGAGTTCTGGCAAGGCCGCGCCAGCCGCCTGCATGACCGCCTGAACTATCGCCTGCAAGCCGGCGAATGGACGCGTGAGCGCCTGGCGCCCTGAGTTTCATCCTCTTCATTGCATCCGAATGCTGACCCTCGCACCGAAGTCTCCACACAGGAGGCTTCGGCGTGTTCGTTTGCGCGACTACAATGAAGAGCGCTTTCATGACGTTCTTCGGAATAGGGTGAGCGCTACCGTTCGTCGATTTTTCTGGTACTGGCAGTCTGTACTAAGGCTGAATGAAAGCAATTTTCTGGCGTGCTTGCCGTGACAGGCGCCAAGCTGCGGCGTCTAATGATTACCTGTCCTTTGGAGTTGATGCTATGCGTAAGTCCGTTTTACTAGTTGCCTGCTTTACCACCCTGTCGTTGTTGTTGGGTGGCTGCGCCTCGAGTCTGACCGGCGACTCGTACTCCCGTGACGAAGCGCGTCGTGTACAGACCGTTCGCATGGGTACCATTGAATCCCTGCGTCCGGTGAAAATCGAAGGCACCAAAACCCCAATCGGCAGCGTTGCCGGTGCCGTGGTGGGTGGCGTTGGTGGCAGCGCCATTGGCGGTGGCCGTGGCAGTATCGTCACCGGCGTTATCGGTGCTGTTGCCGGTGGCCTGCTGGGTTCCGCCGCTGAAGAAGGCCTGACCCGTACCCAGGGCGTTGAAATCACCGTTCGCGAAGACGATGGCAGCATGCGCGCCTACGTCCAGGCCGTTGATGCCAACGAAGTCTTCCGCATCGGCGACCGTGTGCGCATCATGACCGTTAACGGCACCAGCCGCGTTACTCGCTAAGCGCTGGCCGTTGAAACACAAAAAACCCCAACCGGGTGACCGGTTGGGGTTTTTGTTTTAGGGGGCAGGATGTCTACAAATTGAAGCTAAGCGCTTTTAGCTTCATTAGACAGGGCACTGCTGCTCCATTGCTCGGTCGACTAAAAGCCCCGCCAGTTCCAGTAACTGCCCAATGGCTAACAATTGGCTGCGTGTTTTTCCGTCCACTGTGTCTGCCAAATCAGAGGTCAGCCCGCTGGCGCCTATCAGGGTTTCGTATGCATTTACCAACAAGGCCTCTGTGTTGGCGGCTGAACTGATCGAAAACAGTGGCTCGTAACGATTTGACGAGGTGGCGTCGGGCTCGAAATGATTGGCGGCGCGGCTTGCTTGTGCCAATAACTGTGCGGTGTCTAACGGAGGAGGATTCGGTGTGACCTTGTACATGGGTAAATCTCCAAGTTTGGCTGGAGCCGCCCCTGATCGCCGCGACGCGATGGAAGGTGGCAGCTGTACGCAGGTTCGCGGACCGAGAACTTGAAACTCGGCATACCCGAAGGTATCCCGCGCACAGCTGCCATAACACGAGGCGCCAGCCACAGGAGTAGCTGACGAAAAACGATGGCAATTATGCATCAAGTTAACAGGCCGCGACGCCTGATCGCTGAGTGTCAGCGACGGGGGGAGATTAGTGGGCGGTCAGGGGCAAGGCAATCCCGGCGACTTGTGGGAAATGTCTGATGCATGTTTCTAAAGGTGCAAAAACGCAGGTATTAAAAAATGAGTTTGCGGCTGGGGTTGCCTACGCACAGGACGCAATCACAGATCTGAACGCACACTGACGGTACGGCTCAACTCATGGCGGGCCGAGTATGTCGAAGTTTGCACGACGCACGTGGAGCCTCGTAGTGAATGCCCTGTGTGTTTATCACGTGTTCCTGCTAGGCCGCTTCGGCTAAAAC
>OOIW01000134.1_pt1 | contig 6084 bp, 5 predicted proteins | sample 1691751 | NCBI WGS metagenome assembly OOIW01 (sample SAMN05831949, study PRJEB22555) | human gut metagenome | isolation source: Skin biopsy | host: Homo sapiens
ACCCGGGATCCTTTTCCCGCTTGCTCAGCAACGCATCACGGGCGTTGACCATCAGGTTGATCAGCACTTGCTCAAGCTGGTCGACATGCCCTTTGACCTGCACCGTGAAGTCCGCAGGTGTGATGCGCAGGTCCACGCCCTTGCCGCGCAAGCCTTCGCCCAGCAGCGACAGGGTGCCTTCCACCGCCTGTGACGGGTCGAAGGGCTGTTGTTCGATTTCCGAGCGGCGGCCGAACACGCGCATGTGGTCCACCACACGGGCCGCACGCTGTACCTGTGCGTCAATGCGCCGCAGTTTTTCGGTCAGGTAATCGACCTGCGCGTCGCCATTGCCCAGGCGCTTGAGCACATTGACGATGGCCATGCGCATCACATTCAGTGGCTGGTTGATCTCGTGGGCCAGGCCGGTGGCCATTTCGCCGAGGGTGGCCATTTTCGCGCTTTGCGTCAGTTGTTGCTGAGAGCGGCGCACCTCGGTGTTGTCGCGGCCCACGGCCTGTACTTCCACCAATGCGCCGTGCTCATCAAATACCCCGCGGTCCGACCACACCCACCAGGCATGTTCACGCCCGGGTAATTGCAGGCTGATTTCGGCGGTGCTGACGGGAAATTCCGGCGTCAGTTGCCCGATGCGGTGGGTAAATGCCTCGCGCTGTTCGGTCGATAGCCAGTCCCCCAGGTTCACCCCGTGCAGCTGTGCGGGTGAACATTCCAGGTAGTTGGCCAGTGGCGTGTTGCCAAACGTCAGGGTCAGGTCCGGGCGGTAGCGGCAAATCATCGCCGGGGAGTCTTCGACGAGGATTCGGTAGCGCTCCTCGCTGTCCTTGACCTGTTGCGCCGCCAGGGTCGCCTCGGTGACATCAAGCCACAGGCCGACCGCTTCCACCGGCACGCCAAGGTCGTCGCGCAGCAACTTGGCTTCGTCGAGCAGCCAGTGGTAGTCGCCCTGTTTGTCCTGCACACGATAACGGCTGCGCACGCTGCCTTCACGCAGCAGTTGGCGGGTGCGCTGGAAGTACAGGTCGCGGTCGTCCGGGTGCACCCATTGCACCAGGCTGTCGTGGTTGCACTCGGCGAGTGTACGGCCGAGCAAGGGGAGCAGGCTGTCACTGAAAAACACCGGCTGCAGGGCCCCGGTCACATAGCGCTGCACATAGATCACCGCCGGTGAGCTGGCGATCAGGTTGTCCAGCCGGGCGTGGGCGGCGTCGGCTTGCAGTTGCTGGTTCTTGATGTCACTGATATCGAGCATAAAGCCGACCCAGCGACGTTGCTCACCGGCGCCCAGCACTTGGCCTTGCACGCGATACCAGGTCGGCGGCCGGTCGGGGTCGCTGCGGTTGAGGCGTACGCTGGCGAGCAACGGCTTACCCAGGGTTTGCAGGTCGTGCAGACGACTGTGCAGCTCCTGGCGGTCGGCGGGGTGGATCAGGTTCAGCCACGTGTCCAGAGGTTGCCGGGTCGGGCCTTCCTCCGGGTCGAGGTTGCGTATCAATTGGGGGGCGAGCTGGATTTCGTCACTCACGGGCAACAACTCAAACCAGCCAGTGCCCAGCAAGCCTTGCAGGGCTTCCAGGCGTTCCAGTTGTTGATGGTGACGGTGTTCGCGCAGGCGGCTGAGCAATGGCGCGGCCAGGGCAGCAGCGAGGTTCAGCCAGTCTCGATCGCCGGTGTGCGGTTGGCCGCTGTAGGCGCCGCACAGCAGCCATGCGGCGACGCCTTGGCCATCGCGATAGGGCACCAGAAAACCATCGGCATTCCCAAATACGCTATGCAAACGCGGGTGTTCACCACGCCCATAGGGGGCTTGCAGGCTCAGCGGCGTCGTACCGTTGAGACTGTCCAGGCAGGTGCCGAGCCGCTGACCGGCGTGCCAGAACAGCGGGGCGTCATGGTTGGCGTACTGGCTGTAGATCATCCAGCCCTGATCTTCCTGATCGAGCAAGGCGAGGGCGACACACGGGATACGCCAGCGTTGCGCGACGCTGCACAACTGTTCATTGAACACCTCGGGCAGGCGGCTGAGGCTGCACACGCGCAATTGCTCACTTACCCGGCTGGTCAGTTGATGGTTCTGTTCGCGCTGTTCGGCCCGGTCTCGGCCGCCGAGCAAATCGCCGATATCCACGGCATGCAACAGCCAGCCGTGCTCGTGGGCTTCTATCGTCGCCCGGGTGTGCAGGATGTGCCCGGCTACGCTGTGGAAATCCAGGTCGAGGCTGTGGCGTTGCCAATCGGCCGGCACACCTTCCACTGCCAGGGCGCTATGGGCACACAGAAGGTCGTGCAAGCGTGGCGAGTTCATCGGGTGCCCCAACTGCGGGCGCAGCGTGCCGCTGATCTCCAGCACATGGCCTTGAGCATCCAACTGCATGTGCAAACCGGCAGCCGGGGGCAGTGGCGTGTCGATAGCCAGCGCGCTACTGCGGCCGAGCAGGCGCCCGAAGAGTTTGTCGCCGGAACTCAAAATTGCAGGCTCGACTGGGCCTGCAACGTCACCGGCAATTGCGGCACGGTGCCAATGCCGGGCAGGACAATAAAGGGCATGACCGACTGAGATTGGCCGACGGGTAGTTGATCTGCACCGACAGCAGGCCGTTGTTGAAGGTGGTGCTGATTTGGTTGATGTTGAAGTTGTACGCCGGCGGAATCCAATACAAACGCGTGGTGATAGCGTTTTTGGCGGTGCTCTGCACGGCGGCCTGGTAGCCCGGCATCGTCGGGTCCAGGGCCACGCTCAGCCGCACGGCCTCGGCGGTTGCCTGGTTGAACGACTGCAAGAGCAGCAGCGGCAGGCTATAGCTGACCATGCCGTAGAACACGGCGAAAAAAATCACAAACACGGCCACAAATTCGATCGCTGCCGTGCCTTTTTGCTTACTGGGGAGGCTTGTTTTCATCACCGCGTCTACCCTGACGGCTACTACTTGATATCAGCATAGAATCAATCGGCGAAAAGGGACGTTTTTTAGTGATCCAAGCTGCGGTGGTGCTGTTGTGGTTGGCGCTGTGTGCGAGACAGGACGCCCGGCAACGATTGCTTGCCAATCGCCTGACGCTGGGCGCGGCCCTGTTGGCGTTGATTTATCTTGTGTGGACGGGCAACACCTGGCTCGGTGCATCCGTCGCGCAGGGGCTGTGGGCGTTTATCCTCGCGCTGCTGTTGACCTTGCCCGGTTACGCCCTTGGCCGGCTGGGGGCGGGGGACGTCAAGCTGCTTGCGGCGCTGGCGCTGGCATCGAATGCCGAGTATTTGCTGGGGTCATTTGTCGGCGCTGCGGCCGTCAATGTGCTCTGGCTGTTACTCGCGCCAAAACTGTGGCCGCTTATGCGTCAAGGGCTTAAAACGCATCTGCTGTACCTGGCCCCGAATTCGTCAAAAAAATTGCCGTTTGCGCCGTTTTTACTGGTGGGCTTTGCACTCGCCTGGTTTTGGATCCATTAGTCGTCAGAGGGTATTAACGCTATGTACATAGTCAGAAAGTACGTCTACGTTTAATACGCAGGTGCAGGAATATTTCGTGGTGAAGGATTAGTCAAACTATTGGCTTGCAAGGCATGGAGTCGCGCGTGAACAAGCTTACCTCTGCAGTAAAAGTGCTCGTAGTCGATGATCAGCCGTTGATCGTGGAAGAGCTTTGTGAGTTCCTTGAAAGCAGCGGTTTCCGCTGCGTGCCTTGTGAGTCCAGCCAACAGGCCTTGAAACGCTTCAGCGAAGACGCCGAGATCGGCCTGGTGCTGTGCGACCTGCATATGCCGGACATGGACGGCATCGAGTTGGTCCAGGCCCTGCAGAAGGTTGCGGGCAAGCAGCGCGCCTTTGAGGCGATCATGTTGACCGGCCGTGCGGACAAGCAGGATGTGATCAAGGCGCTGCGTGCGGGGATCGCGGATTACTACCAGAAGCCAATCAACCTCGATGAGCTGCTCGAAGGCTTGCAGCGCCAGGAAGCGGCGTTGGAGGAGCGCAAGAAAGAGCTGCAACTGGGGCACTTGAACCAGAAGCTGCAATTTCTTTCCGAGTCCATCAATGATCTGTACCAGGACCTCGACAAAGTGCGCCGCAGCCCGCAAGTGCTGGAAGGCGAAGATGCCTCGGCCGAGGAGGTCGGGCCGTTAGAAACGCCGGCGATCTTCAACCAATTGTCGCCGCGTCAGTTGGACGTCGCGCGGCTGGTGGGCAAGGGGCAGACCAACTATCAAATCGCCTGCGAGCTGGGCATTACCGAGAACACCGTGAAGCTGTATGTGTCCCAGGTTCTACGCCTGACCCACATGCATAACCGCACGCAATTGGCGTTGGCGCTATCGCCGAACAATTCGGCAATGCGCCAGCGTGTCACTGCCCACTGACCCTGTCCTTTCACACTCGGCCAAAATGTGGGAGCGGGCTTGCTCGCGAAAGCGGTGAATCGGCTGAGGATGTCTCGGCTGCTACCACGCATTCGCGAGCAAGCCCGCTCCTCCATTTGGCACGACGCGGGTGCCGGATTGGCTCAATTACTGCCTTGGGTCTGCCCACCGACTTTCTGTTCGAAATACTCCGGAATCGGATGCTTGTAGCTCTCCAGTAAGCGCTGGGCGGCTTGTTCGCGTTCTGCGGCCGTGGCCTTTTGCGGTGTCGTTGATGCGGCACGCCCACTGGCCTGCAAGGTCAGCCAGCTCTCGGTGACTGCCTGCTGCGGCGACGAGGGGCCGGGGTCTATGGCCATCACGCTCAGGGGCATTACCAGCACTGCCAGGCTGGTCAGATAAGGCACGTTCATGATCAATTCCTCGGGTGGCTGGCTGGATCGACGACCGTCGCGATCTGGTCCTTGGCCTTGGCGACGGTTGCGCTGGAGCCCTTGAGTTTTTCGGCCCTGGCCTGGGCATCGGTGACTTGTTCGGGGCTCAGGCCCATTTGAGTGACCAGTTGCGCGGCCTGCTGCCAGTTGTCCTGATAGATCATCAGGGTCACCAGGTTGATCGCCGCCAGCGGGTCGCTCTGCTTGAGTTCCATGGCGGTCAAGAATTCGAATCGCGCATCCTCAAGACGCAGTTGGTTGAGGTACACCACGCCCAGGTCGTTGCGGATCTTTTCGTCGGTCGGGGCCAGTCGCGCCGCGCGTTGCAAGTGCGACATGGCTTGCCCGTTGTCGCCCTTGGCCGAGGCCAGTTGCCCCAACCCGTGTTCGCCTTCTGCGGCCATGCAGGTGCCGAGCAGGCTGCGATAAAGTGGCTCGGCCTCGCTGCGTCCCAGCAACCGATAAGCCTTGGCCTGGCGCAGGCGCACCTGGGGCAGCGTGGCCGGCAAGCTCTGCAGGTTGGCCAGGCTGGCGTGCAGCTTGCCGTCGTTGGCCATTTCATCGGCCAGGTTCAGCGACAGTTCCTGGTCGGCGCCGGGCTTGGGGCAGGTGCCGGTGGCCGTCAGGGCGCCCCACGGGGCCTGGCCATTGGTGGCGCAACCGCCGAGCAGTAACAGGCTCATACCGGCTATCAAGGCTTTCATCGGGCGCTCCTCATAAATTACTCAAGGCCCGAGAGATACCGATAAACGCCGGCCCCCCAAGCACGATCAGCAGGGCGGGAAACAAAAACACCATCATCACCACCGACATTTTCGCGGACATTTTCGACACGAATTCCTGAATGCGCGTCAGGCGTCGGTCGTCGAGCAATTGCTTGAGCGCCAGTAACGATTTCATCGCGCCGCCGCCCTGCTGCACCAGTTGCTGGAGGATGGTGCAGGTGTCGGTGAATTCGTCCACGGCCAGCATCTTGGCGGTTTTACCCAGCTCTTCGCTGAGTTCCAGGCCGGAGTCGACGCGGGTCAGGATCAGGCGCAGTTCATGGGTCAGCGCCGGCAGCAGGCGCTGCGCTTCAATGCTCAACACGCGTAGCGCTTGTTCGACCGCCATGCCGGATTCGAACAGAATGCGCAGCAGCGGAATGAACGTGGAGACCTCGCGCGCAATGCGTTGCTGCCGCGCATTGGCGGCCCTGGCCAGAATCCGCTTGGGCAGCAGGTAGCCGATGCCCAGGCCAATCAAGGGCGCCAGCCACGGCGACGCCGTGTGGGGAAACAGCAGTTGCTGGCCCACC
>OOIW01000135.1_pt1 | contig 6072 bp, 7 predicted proteins | sample 1691751 | NCBI WGS metagenome assembly OOIW01 (sample SAMN05831949, study PRJEB22555) | human gut metagenome | isolation source: Skin biopsy | host: Homo sapiens
AATCTCACCATGCACATGGTCATGACAATAATCTGCGCTCTGCTTATATTCACGTCATTGCAGATGCACTGACTTCGGTTCTGGCCATCGCAGCACTGCTTGCTGGTCGTTACCTTGGTTGGGTCTGGCTCGACCCTGCAATGGGGATTGTGGGTGCAGTTGTCATCGCACGCTGGGCTTGGTCGTTGATGCGGGTGACTGCGAGTGTATTGCTAGACCAGACAGATGATCATGTCGCTGAAGAGATTCGTGAACTGGTTGAGCGACAGGGAGATGCTTCGATCATAGATCTTCATGTCTGGCAGGTAGGGCCGCAAGCCCGCGCCGCTATTGTGAGTGTTCTAGGCAGCCCAGCAGTGAATGCACAAAACATACGAGAACGGCTTGCGACAGTTCATGAGATCACTCATCTGACAGTTGAGTACCGCACGAAGCCGGGCGCTGTTTCACCCGATCAGGTCGCCGTTCAGGCTTAGCAATGAGCCCGTAGTTCGCATAAGTTCGCCGAGGAATTGACCAATGGCCAAGGACATCGAGAATCCGTGTACTTCTGTCTGCCAGTTGAACAGCGAACTGTGCGTCAGCTGCGGTCGCACCAAGGAAGACATCAGAAAATGGAAACGAATGAAGCGTCCAGAAAAAATGGCCGCTGTACAACGCGCGACCCTGCGTCTGAAGAGCCTTCAAAAAAAGAACTCTTAAGCCACCGTCATTTACGTTTTCTACTGTTTCAGCCGAGACAGATGTCCTGATTCGGGAAGGTACGCTGAGGGTGCAACGCCATCTCCGAACTTAACACTATCGCGATCAACTGCGCAGTGCTTGTCAGCATGCGGAGGATGGGGTCATCTCAAATTCTTATTGAGGACTGCGGTTCGGGGTTATCTGATTAGGCACAAGCATGCCTTTACGACGGCTGTTGATCGTCTTTAGCCATGGCTTGAGAATGAAATCGAAGGAGCATGTCCCGCTGCATGGTCATGAACGCTGACCATGCTGTGACGGGAGGGATGGGGTGGGATTAGTTTTGAGGGTACTCAGCAATGACCTGATCTGTGCCAGCTTTGGTCAGGCCGATTATCTGGTAGGCCTCATGCACTCCGTCGACTTCCATTCCTGGAGAACCAGGTGGCATGCCAGGAGCAGCGATCCCGAGAAGGTCGTCGCGTTTACTCATCGCAATTATTTGCTCAGCTGGCACGTGGCCTTCAACAAACTTCCCGTTGATCATCGCGGTGTGACAAGACGAGAGTCGTGGAGCGACACCCAGATCTAGTTTGAGAGCACTCATGTTGGTTTCTTCATGATCGATGACGGTGAAGCCATTGGCCTCAAGATGCTGAATCCATTTTTTGCAACATCCGCAGTTTGCATCACGATGCACATCGATGGTGAGGGCCTGCGCCGCTTGAGCCGTTGAGCCAATGAACAGCGCGGCGAATGTTGCGATACGCAGAAATCGACTTGAAAGTCGGAAGCTACCTGTCATGAATATTTCCTTTTCCCTTGGAGACGGCGAGATGTTCTACGAAGCAATAGAACCCCACTCAAGCGTTCATGCCGCTGCAAAGGTTACATTGAAGGATCTACTTTAGAGTCGGGGAGCCAACTCCCCGATCATTTGAATTCGTAGGGCTAGTGCTCAAATCGCTCAGAACCACATCCGAATACCAGCTACAAACCGGGCCTCGTTTGTCTTTTCCCCTTCATCGCTGGCTAGGTCAGCCGTCTTACCATATGAGCGATTCCAGCTAACACCAATGTAGGGTGCGAATTGACGAGTAATTTCGTAGCGCAACCGCAGGCCTAGTTCGGTGTTGGCCAATCCAGATCCTATGCCGCGCTGAGGATCATTTTTCCCGTACAAGTTTACTTCGGCGGTCGGCTGCAAGATCAGGCGATTGGTCAACAGGATGTCGTAATCGCCTTCAAACCGAGCTGCGGTTTGACCGTTCTCACCAATATAAGCAGTCGCTTCAGCTTCAAAGTTATAGAGGGCCATGCCCTGAATACCGAGCGCTCCCCATGTTTGAGGTGACCCAGGTTTGAAGTCTTGTCGAATGCCGGTGACGACATCCCACCAAGGACCGATGGCGTGTCCCCACAGAGCCTGAAGTTCAGCGTTCTCGGTTACGCCATTGGTACGTTCGCCTTCCGAACGCAACCATAGGCGATCGACGTCACCGCCGATCCACCCTTTTGCATCCCAAGCCAGCGCACTACCGTTGTCAGCGTCTTGGTACTCAAATTTATCCAGGAGGATGAACGAGTTAATTTTTTTATCGTGCACACCATGGCCTGGTAAGTCTGGAAAAGCGGCGGCCCGGTCAGCGTCGGTAAGTACGGGGATCGGGGTTCGGCTTGTGGTAGTCGCCCCTCCATCCATGCTTTGCATACCGTCCATTTGCCCGTTATCCATGCTCATCTTGCTGTGATCCATCGCGGCATCTTTCGGTTTGGCGGGTTTGGATTTTTGTGCAGTTGAAGACTTTGCGTCCGCACTTGATGGCATCGCCATCGACGGATCCATCTCTTCAGCGGCTTGAGCCATGAAAAAGAATGCTGGACCGGTAGAGACTGCAAGTGCCATCAGCGTTGGGCGTAAAAACTTACTGGTCATGATCTCAATCTGCCTTTTTGGTTTTTTGGTCATGATCCATCGACTCATGGCTCATCTTGCTATGGTCCATTGACCCGTGATCTAGCTTCGAATCGTTTGCCGCTGCTGGCTTGTCCGTTGCTGTAGCAGGAACAGTGGTTGAATGATCGCTGCCATTTTCCTCTGCCAGCACCGTGGACGAGAGTCCACTCAGCAGGACAGCGGCAAAGAGGCAACCCACGAGGGAATTACGATTTAGGTATGTGCTCACAGATCGTCTCCTTTACTCATCAACCCGTACTTCACGGAACATGCCCATTTCCATATGGAAAAGCAGATGGCAGTGATATGCCCAGCGGCCTAAGGCATCAGCGGTGACTCGATAGCTGCGTTTGGTACCTGGTGGCATATCAATCGTGTGCTTGCGCACCATGAACTTGCCGTTCTCATCCTCGAGGTCACTCCACATGCCGTGAAGGTGGATGGGGTGGGTCATCATGGTGTCGTTCACCAAGGTGATGCGCAGACGCTCGCCATACTTCAGGCGCAGCGGTTCGGCGTCAGAGAATTTGATGCCGTTGAACGACCACGAGAACTTCTCCATGTGACCGGTCAAATGAAGCTCGATGGTACGATTTGGCTCGCGGCCGTCAGGGTCTTGGAAAGTGCTTTTCAAGTCGGAGTAAGTGAGCACTCGACGACCATTGTTCCGCAAGCCTATGCCCGGATCACTTAGCTTTGGCGTTGGATTCATGGCTTGCATATCAACCAGGGGATTGTTGGTTTCAGAGGCAGGGTGTGTCTGCATTTCTCCACCCATACCACCCATGCCAGCCATCCCTGACATATCACCATTGCCCATCCCAGCCATCTTGCTGTGATCCATGCCCGCCATGTTAGTCATGTCACCGCTGTCCATGCCGGTCATCCCGGTCATGTCACTTTGGTCCATACCGGTCATCTTGCTGTGGTCCATGCCCGCCATGCCCGCCATGCCGGACATGTCACCTGGTGTCTTCTCTGCGCCGCCCATACCAGCCATGCTGCCATGGTCCATACCAGCCATACCGCCCATCCCCATGTCATCCATAGTGACGATTGGACGTGGATCTATAGCAGGTACCTGAGCAACTAGCCCTTCACGAAGAGCGAGGGTTCCGCGTGCATAACCCGTCCGATCCATAGACTGGGCGAAGATGGTGTAAGCCTCTTCACTGGCAGGCTCTACGATCACGTCATACGTTTCAGCTACGGCGATGCGGAATTCGTCAACACTCACTGGGTTGACGTGTTGGCCGTCGGCGGCCACAACGGTCATTTTCAAACCAGGAATGCGGACGTCGAAATAGCTCATCGCCGAGCCGTTGATAAAGCGTAGTCGTAGCTTCTCACCCGGCTTGAAAATACCGGTCCAGTTACCGTTTGGCGCCTGGCCATTCATGAGATAGGTGTAAGTATCTGCGCTGACGTCTCCAAGGTCGGTTGGGCTCATGTTCATTTCAGCCCACATCTTCCTGTCAGCTACTGTTGCTGACCAACCTTGCTTACTGACATCGTCGATGAAATCACCAACAGTGCGTTTATGGTGGTTGTAGTAGCCCGACTGTTTCTTAAGCTTGGCCATGACACGACTAGGATCTTCATCGGTCCAGTCAGTCAACATCACCACATAGTCGCGGTTGTATTGAAAAGGTTCAGGCTCTTTCGAGTCGATAACGATTGGCCCGTAAACCCCTGCCTGCTCCTGTAAGCCCGAGTGGCTGTGGTACCAGTACGTACCATTCTGATGAACCTTGAACTTGTACTCGTACATGCCGTCGGGTGCGATGCCATGGAAACTCAAGCCAGGTACACCGTCCATATTGGCCGGCAGAATGATCCCGTGCCAATGGATTGAGGTGTCTTGGTCCAGGCGGTTTTTTACACGCAGGGTGACTGTCTCTCCTTCGCGCCAACGCAGCAAAGGTCCTGGCAATGATCCATTGATGGTCATGGCTGTTCGCGGCGAGCCGGTAATGTTTACAGGTGTTTCACCAATAAACAGATCAAATTCATTGCCGGTGAGTACGCTCGGCAGACCTGGACTTGTCACCGCCCATACTGGAGTGCGCCAAAGGCCAAAGCCGCCGAGAATGCCACCAGCGGCCAAGCCTTTTACGAATGTCCGTCTAGAGGTTTTGGAATGCATGCCGTTTATTTCCAATCAGTCAAAAGGGAAGCCGTGCGAAACAACCGATCATGAGTTGCCCGGATCAGCTTTGCCCACCGTCACAAAAGACAAACTCTTACGGCAAGCGAGCTCAGAAATTGCCACATTTAAACCACCGCAGTGATTACATTTCTGTCAGCTTGGGAGCGCAGCAAGCTATTCAGCAATTCTTGTGGTCCGTCGATTTGGCTTGGCTTTCTGCGATGGGAGGTTGGGTGCTTTGCTTTTGGGCTACTTGATACGATTCCATTGAATTATTCCTAGCCGCTTCCATACGTGCGAACGCCCGGTCACCACCGCCTTCAGCCATTGCCAAAGAAGAGACGGTCAGGGCTGCGATGACGAACAAAGTTTTGATGGGGTTCATTTGAATTTCCTCGGATGAGTATTGGTAACCCCCGAATCCACATCAAGTGATGATTCTTAGGGGTGAGCTTAAGGCTCAATAGGACTATAAGACTCATCCCCTGTCAGGAACCTTAGGTGAATATTACAGTTGTGTCAGGTTGCGATATTTCTCTTGAGGAACACGCTATTTAATCCGTAAGGTCTCGATCTTCCAGCGTCACACCGCTATTTACTGAGTATCAGTTTGAGGTGCGTGACTTTGTAAGTTTCCGTTAACTTTCAAGGGGAAGATGTTTTTTTAGTTTCTTTACTGGAACTGCATATCTGAACCTGGATGCACCGCGTCAACACTTAAGTGTTCGATGTTCATGGGAAATAGTAGCGCTACTGAGGGTGATTTAGCGTGAGTATTAATTTTGAGAAAGCGCTTGGCTTCGCAGAAAGAGCGTTAATTTATCGTAGTCAAAGAGCTGAGATCCTGAGTAACAATATCGCAAACGCTGATACGCCGAACTTCAAGGCCCGAGACTTAGATTTTTCTACTGTGCTTGCAAGCCAGACAACAGAAACTCCTGCTACTCCGTTTTATTTGAAAACAACAAATGTAAAACACGTTACCGAAAAAGAATCAGCAGGTGATATTTACGGAGGTGCGTTGCTTTACAGCACACCAGCTCAACCTGCCATTGATCAAAATACTGTCGATCAGCAGGTCGAGGTCGCAAAATACACAGAAAATGGAATACGTTTCGACGCCGCTTTTACTCGGTTGAATGGAGCATTCAAAGGTTTGCTCAAAGCTCTGCGAGGTGATTAGTAGCGCAAGGGCTTGCGAGCGGTAATTGTGGCCGACGCGGCTGCTTCGGTACTCCCTGAGGGTTCACCAAGGGGAGCCCCCTGCATACGGGGCTCTGAC
>OOIW01000136.1_pt1 | contig 6068 bp, 4 predicted proteins | sample 1691751 | NCBI WGS metagenome assembly OOIW01 (sample SAMN05831949, study PRJEB22555) | human gut metagenome | isolation source: Skin biopsy | host: Homo sapiens
GCTACGCCGAAGGGCATATCGAAGGCGCGCAATACGCCGACCTGGAGCGCCACCTCAGCGGGCAGGTGAGCAAGGGCGTGACCGGTCGCCACCCGCTACCGGCAGCGGATACGTTGGTTGTGCAACTGCGGGCCTGGGGCATCAACGCCGACACCGATATCGTGTTGTATGACGACGGCCCCGGCGCCTATGCCGCCCGCGCCTGGTGGCTGCTGGCCTGGCTGGGCAAGCGTGATGGGGTGTTTATTCTGGACGGTGGCCTCAAGGCCTGGCACACGGCAGGTTTCCCGCTGAGCCTGGACGCACCCGTGGTTGAGCCGGGAACATTTGCCGGTACGCCGGATAATCAGCTGGTATTGGACGCGCAACACCTGCAAAAGCGCCTGGGCGAACCGGGCATGACCTTGATCGATGCCCGTGCCCAACCACGGTTTCGTGGCGACGTGGAGCCGATCGACCCGATCGCCGGGCACATTCCCGGCGCGCAATGTGCGGCATTCAATGAAAACCTGGGCAGCGATGGGCGCTTCCTGCCGGCTGAGCAGCTCAAACAGCGCTTCGCCGCGCAGTTGCAGGGGCGTTCGCCGGATGCACTGGTGGCGTATTGCGGTTCGGGCGTGACGGCGTGTCACAACCTGTTTGCCCTGAGTTTGGCGGGTTACCCGTTGGGCAAGTTGTATGCAGGGTCGTGGAGCGAGTGGATTACTGATCCGGCGCGGGAAGTTGTAACCGGCGACTGATTTGCCTGGTGTGTAAACCCAATCGAAATGTGGGAGCGGGCAAGCCCGCTGCCTCATTATTTAGCGTGCTCCTCCCGCAACCATTGCGGGATGCGGCGCTCCAGGTAGTAGCTGGGGTGCTTCAGCGAACCCTCGACAAACCCCACATGCCCACCCTTGGCCAGCAACTCGAACTCGGTGCAGTCCGACAGTTCGCTGGCCTCGGGCAGGCTGTGGGCGAACACGAAGGGGTCATCGGCGGCCTGGATGATCAGGGTGGGGGTACGGATTTCGCCCAGGTAGTAACGGCTCGATGCGCGGCGGTAATAGTCTTCTGCACTGAGGAACCCATGCAGCGGCGCGGTTACCCGCCCGTCGAAGTCCCAGAATGTGCGCATCTTCTCCAGAGAGCCCAGTGCTTCCAGGGTTTTTAGCCCGTCAGCCCGACCATCCTGTAGAAACCGGCTCTGTTTGAGGCGGATATACGCCAACATCTCGCGCATGAAATGCTTTTGATAAACCCGCGAAAAGCCCAACCCGATGCGATCTGCACATTGATCCAGCCGAAACGGCACCGACACTGCCGCCGCGCCTTGCAGCCCGGAGGCTTCGCCGGTTTCTCCCAGGTGCTTGAGCAGCACATTGCCCCCCAGCGAATAACCCACGGCGTACAGCGGAGCCAACGGCCGCTGGGTGCGCAGATGGGCAATCGCGGCCGCCAGGTCCTCGCTGGCGCCCGAGTGATAGCTGCGCGCCAAGAGGTTGGGTTCGCCCGAGCACCCGCGCCAGTTCAACGCTGCGCTGGCCCAGCCTTGGGACGCGAGGGCTTTTTGCAGGCCGGCCACGTAGGGCGAATTGGACGACCCCGTCAGCCCATGCAGCACCAGCACCAACGGCGCTTGCGCGTCATGGGGGCCATGCCAGTCGAGGTCGAGAAAGTCGCCGTCGTCCAACCATAGGCGCTCGCGCTGGCGTTCGATATGGGTGGTAGGGCGCCACAATGGCCCCCAAAGCGTTTGCAGGTGCGGGTTGCCGAGGCCGAAGGCGGGTTTGAACAGGTCGACGGAAGGGATCATGGATATCTCTGTAGCGAGCGAGCTTGTTGTGGCGAGCGGGGCCAGCCCGCTCGCCATAAATCAGGCAGCGCTTTCCACCAAACGGTGCCACAACGCGTAATACACCCGACCGGACTTCTGCTCCCGGTGCAGGCGCCAGCTACCCGGCAGGCCGAGGGTCGACGGTGCGGTCTCGCTTTCAGTGTAGATCCACGCATCCGGTGCCAGCCATTGGCGCTCTTCCAGCAACGCACACACTGTCGGCAGCAGGTTCTGGTTGAACGGCGGGTCGAGGAACACCACGTCGTATTCGCTGGCCGCCTGGGTTTCCAGGTAGCGCAGCGCATCGGCTGTCTGCACCTGGCCGGTGGTGCAGCGCAGTGTGCCCAGGTGTTCCTTGAGGCTGGACACCGCCACATTGCTGGCATCCAGCGCCTGGCCCTGGGCGGCGCCACGGGACAGCGCTTCGAGGAACAGCGCGCCGCTGCCGGCGAACGGGTCCAGTACCTTGGCGCCGCCGATATACGGCGCGAGCCAGTTGAACAGGGTTTCACGCACGCGATCCGGCGTTGGGCGCAGGCCCACGACGTCAGGGAAACTCAGCTTGCGGCTGCGCCATTCGCCGCCAATGATGCGCAGCTGGCCCACACCGTTATGCACGTTGTGGACAGGTTTTTTCGGGCGAGATGAACTGGCCATTAATGCTCCGGAACCCCGAGCGGCCGCTCGGCAGGTTTATCAGTGGGGGGCGGTAGTGGCTTTTGCGCAATCGTCGGGCCGGCGGTCACGATGACCATCTTGTCGGCGCTCAAGTGTTTATTCATCGCAGCCTTCACCTGTTCTACGGTCAGGGCCTGGGATTGTTTCATGAAATCTTCCAGATAGCTCAGCGGCAGGTTGTAGAAACCCATGGCGCCCAGTTGCCCGACGATATCGGCATTGCTCGCGGTGGACAGCGGGAAGCTGCCGGCCAGCTCGCGCTTGGCGTCATCCAGTTCCTTCTGCGTCGGGCCGGTCTTGAGGTAGTCGGCCAGCACGTCTTCAACCAGGCGCAAGGTGCCGCCGCTCATTTCGGCGCGGGTTTGCAGGTTGATCATGAACGGGCCGCGCGCCTGCATCGGTGAGAAGCCGGAGTATACGCCGTAGGTCAGGCCGCGCTTTTCGCGCACTTCGCTCATCAAACGGGTGCCGAAGCCACCGCCGCCGAGGATCTGGTTGCCCAGGGACAACGCGGCGTAATCCGGGTCGGCGCGGTCGATGCCCAGTTGCGCGAACAACAGGTGCGTCTGCTTGGACGGGAACTCAATGTGGCTCAGGCCGGCCTTCGGTTCGGTTGGCTGGGCGATCTTCGCCAGGGCCGGACCTTTGGGCAATGAGGCGGAGACCTTGGCGGTCATGGCTTCGGCCTCGGAGCGGGTCAAGTCGCCGACCACTGCAATGACCGCGTTGCCCGCCGCGTAAGCCTTGGCGTGGAACGCCTGCAACTGCGCGAGGGTAATTTTCGGGATGCTGTCGGGTGTGCCTTCGCTCGGGTGCGCGTAAGGGTGGTCGCCGTACAGGCGCTTGAACAGTTCAAGGCTGGCCAGCTTGGCCGGGTTCTGCTTCTGGTACTCAAAACCGGCGAGGATCTGGTTCTTGATCCGCGCCAGGGAATCGGCCGGGAAGGTCGGCTTGCCGATCACGTCGTCAAACAGTGCCAGGGCCGCCTCGCGCTTGTCGCTGTCGCTCAGGCTGCGCAGCGACACCAGCGCCATGTCGCGATAGGCGCCATTGCCGAAGTCGGCGCCCAGGCCTTCAAAGCCGCTGGCAATCTGGCTGACATCCTTGCCCGGCACGCCTTCGTTAAGCATGGCGTTGGTCAGCAATGCCACACCGGGGCTGCTGCCATCCTGGCTGCTGCCGGCGGCGAACAGGATGCGCATGTCGAACATCGGCAGTTCATGCGCTTCGACGAACAGCACCTTGGCGCCCTCGGCGGTGGTCCAGGTTTGCACGTCAAGCTTGCGGTTGGTCGGCGCCTTGCCGTCCAGCTCCGCGAGGGATTGCAGTTTGTTGGCCGATTGAGCCTTGTCCAATGCCTGGCTGGCTACGGACTCGCTCGGGCGCAGGAAGTACACGGCACTGGCTGCAATCAGGGTGACGACGACCAGGCCAGGAAAGATCAGGCGGCTGCTTTTGCGATCACTCATGAGCGGTCTCCTCAGGCAAAACATGGGCGACGCTCAAACGTTCGCGGGTGAAATAGGTGCGTGCAGCTTTCTGGATATCTTCGGCGGTGACGCTTTGCAGCTCGGCCAGCTCGGTGTCCATGAGTTTCCAGGACAGGCCCACCGTCTCCAGGGAGCCGATGGCAGTGGCCTGGCTGGTAATCGAGTCGCGCTGGTAAACCACGCCGGCGATGACCTGGGCGCGGATACGCTCCAGTTCTTCGGTGGTCGGCGGCTTGGCTTTCAACTCGTCCAGCAGGCGCCACAGGCCGGCTTCGGCCTGGGCAATGGTCTTTTTCTTCTGCTGATTCGGCGTGGCGCTCAATGTGAACAGGCTGTCACCACGGGTATAGGCGTCGTAGCTGGTGGAGGCGGCGGAAACCAACTCTTCACCGCGCTCCAATTGATCCGAGATACGCGCGCTGTAGCCGCCATCCAGCAGGGCCGAGAGCAGGCGCAGAGCTTGTACCGAGCGTTTGTCTTCGGCGGTGGCCAGGCCCGGTACGTTGAAACCGAGAATGACGCTCGGCAGCTGGGTCTGTACATGCATGGTCAGCAGGCGCTCGCCGGGTTCGGCGAGCTCCAGCGGGATCTTCGCGGGTGGCACATCACGTTTTGGGATTGGGCCGAAGTAGCGCTGGGCCAGGCTCTTCACCTGGTCCGGGGTCACGTCGCCGACCACTACCAGCGTGGCGTTGTTCGGCACGTACCAGGACTGATACCAATGGCGCAGCTCTTCGACTTTCATGCGCTCAAGGTCGGCCATCCAGCCGATGGTCGGCGTGTGGTAGCCACTGGCCGGGTAAGCCATGGCCTTGAAGCGCTCGTAGGCCTTGGACATTGGGTTGTCGTCGGTGCGCAGGCGGCGCTCTTCCTTGATGACCTCGATCTCGCGGCTGAACTCATCGGCCGGCAGGCGCAGGCTGGCCATGCGGTCGGCTTCGAGTTCGAAGGCGACGCCCAGGCGATCACGGGCCAGTACCTGGTAGTAGGCGGTGTAGTCGTCGCTGGTGAAGGCGTTTTCTTCGGCGCCCAGGTCGCGCAGGATCAACGAGGCTTCGCCTGGCCCGACCTTGGCGCTGCCCTTGAACATCATGTGTTCCAGGGCATGGGACAAACCGGTCTGGCCCGGCGTTTCATAGCTCGAACCCACCTTGTACCAGACCTGGGAAACCACCACCGGTGCACGATGATCTTCGCGCACGACCACTTTAAGGCCGTTATCCAGGGTGAATTCATGGGTGGGTTGTGGGTCGGCAGCCAAGGCTGAAAGGGGCAGGCAAACTGTGCCGAGCAGCAGGCCAGCGGCGCGGCGGGCTAGAGCATTCATTCGTTTTTAAACCTGTTGGGTTGCCCGCTTGGTCTTAGCGTCGGCGGGCGAGGAGGTGCTAGGATACTGATCCGATTTGGACACGGCCACTGCGGCGGTCATCTTGTCCCGGATCCAGTCGTAGGAATGTTGGAGTAGATGGTGGGTTTCCCCGACGATCTTCCACTTTTCGCCGATTTTATCGCTTCAGTCCTTTATTGAAACGATTTGTTGAGGCCTTTATTTACGCCTTACAAAATGTTGCGCATGAACAAGCGAGCGTTAACGCAGTCTGTTCTGCATCGAATTTATTTACCGAGGCGCCCTGGCGCATCGCTACTTTGAGATAGCCGTCCTCCATGTTTGGTTCCAACGACGACAAGAAGAGCCCAGCTGCGGCTGGCGAGAAAAAAGGCCTGTTCGGATGGCTGCGCAAAAAGCCGCAGGAAACCGTCGTCGAACAGTCACAGGTTCAACCTGAGCCTATCCCAGAGCCTGTATTAGAAGCCGAACCGGTCGCTGAAACCCCGGCGCCGGTAGTGTTGCCGATGGCTGAGCCCGTATTGCAGCCAGCGGCACAGGTTGAGCCAGCGCCAGCGCCAGAGCCAGAGCACAAGCCGTGGCTGGAACTGCCGGTGGCCGAAGAGCCTGTGGCGCTGGTTGAAGACGTGCAGGCTGAGCACGTGACGCCGCCGATTCCGGTCGTGGTTGAGCCGGTGGCGGTTGTGGTCGAAGCGCCGCCATTGATCGAAGCGCCTGCGCCGGTGGTTGTGGAGCC
>OOIW01000148.1_pt1 | contig 5900 bp, 4 predicted proteins | sample 1691751 | NCBI WGS metagenome assembly OOIW01 (sample SAMN05831949, study PRJEB22555) | human gut metagenome | isolation source: Skin biopsy | host: Homo sapiens
GGTCATCGCCCCAGCGGCCATCCAGCAAGGGCAGGTCGCTGGCCGCGGCGTCCTGTGGGCGAAAACCGAATAGCTTGAGCAACGCCTCTACGCATTTCTGTTCGCGCTGGCGCACGGCTTTACACAAATCAGCGATGGCTTGCTGCTCATCTTCGGTGACCACACTGCGCCGGCATGCGGCGCAGTCGATCAGCAGCTCGGCGATCAAGCGCGCAGCGCTTTGCTGACGGGCCTGGCGTTGGGCTTGCTGATCGAGGATCAGGCGTTCCAATTGCGGCCGTGAGTTTTCCAGCAGCAGTGCCAGGCTTTCATACAAGCGGCGTTCGCCATCTTCCGGCGGCGCCACGCTGTCGAAACGCACCAGCGCATGCAGGCCGAGGCGGGCCAGGGCTTCGCGCCAGTCCGGCTCGCGGTGGTCGTTGCTGCTGACGAAGTTGAGCACCGGCAGCAATGGCTTGCCGCAACTGGCCAGCACTTGCAGCTCGTCGCGGTACTTGGCCAGCACCGGCTCCCGGGCATCTATCACATACAGCCCGGCATCCGAGGCCAGCAGTTGGCGCAGCACCTTGGCTTCCTGTTCGAAGCGTTGCCGGGCTTCGCTGCCCTCCAGAAAACGTGCCAGCCGTGCCGGGCCGTCGAGGCGTTCGCCGGGGCGATCCAGGCGTTCCAGATAGTCGAGCAGGGCGATGGCATCTTCCAGGCCGGGCGTGTCGTATAGCTCCAGCAAGGCCTCGCCATCCACCGATAACCGCGCGCCTTCGACATGCCGCGTGGTGCTGGGCCGATGGGACACTTCGCCAAACCCGACATCGCGGGTCAGGGTGCGCAGCAGCGAGGTCTTGCCGACATTGGTGTGGCCGACCACGGCGAGTTTCAGCGGTTTAGTCATGACCGGTCTCCAGCCAGTTCAGCGGCGCGCAGTCGGCGAAGGGCAGCTCTAATTGTTGCAGCGCTGCGTGCCAATCGCCCAGGCGCTCGGCGTCCAGTGCCTGGCCGGGCGGGGCTTGCAGCAGCCATACGCGGGTGGCGGCGGCGCTGCGTGCCAGCTCGGCGACCAGCGCCAGGCTGCCACGGTCGGGCGAGCGCCGTGGGTCGCAGGCGATGGCCAGGCGCGCGGGCGGGAAGCGGGTGAGTTGTTCCAGCAGTTTGTTGCGCGATTCACGGCTGTCGAGGATGCCGGCGTTTTTCACGCTGGCCGGCAGTTTGGGCGGCCAGGGGTGCTGATCGTCCAGTTCGATGGCGACCAGCAGCGCGCCGTCGCTCTCCAGCTCACTGACGCCACCGGTGACGTGGTGCAGCTGTTCGGGCGCGGCGTCGTTGACGCCCAGCCGTTCACTGCTGGGCATCAGGCGTTCGCGCAGTTGGCTGTAGCCGGGCAGGTTGAGGTCCAGGCGCAAGGCGGCGCGCCCGCGTTTCCAGCGCCACAGGCAGAGCAACGCGAGGATCAGTCGGGGCAGCAGGCCGTACACCAGCAACACGCCGACCAGCCAGGCGGCCCAGGCTTGGCGAGCGCTTTCGATGTTCAGGGCGGAATCGCCGCTGGCGCGGATCATCTCGACCGTTGGCACGTTGAAGCCCAGCAACGCGGGAAGGCGGCCCAGGGCTTGGGTCACGGCGACAAAGGTGTCGGCGCCGAGGATGGTGGTTTCCCACACAAAACCATAGCGTCGGGTGGCGAGCAGTGTCAGCAAAATCAGCATGGCACTGAGCAAGGCCAGCAACCACAGGCTGTTGACCAGCATGCCGACCGCCCAGCGATTGAGTTTCTGGCGCTGTAACAACAGCAGCAACGCCGGGGCCAGTTGCGCGGCCTTGGCATCACGCGCGAGTTTCTCGCTGAGCCACAACCACAGGCGGCCGAGGCTGGCGCTGTGTTCGCCGGCAAACAGCAGGCCCAGGGCCCAGCTGATTAACAGGATCAGGTTCAAGCCGAGCAGGCTGCCCAAGGCCCAGAACACGTTCACCGGTGTCAGGCCGTTGCCCAAGGCGGCAAAGGCCAGCCCGGCGCCACTGATAACCGCGACCGCCGCCAGCAGCACCAACGCCAAACGAGCGCCTTGCAGCCAGCGGGTGAGGGCGGCGGTCAGCCCATCGCGCTCGGCCAGGTGCAGGGCACGCTGCTGGATGCGCGTCGCCAGGTCGCCACCGGCCGTGCGCGCCAGGCGGTTGGCTTCCAGGTCTTCCAGCGGGCCGGCGTGTTCTTCACGCAAGCGCACGGTTTCCGTCAGCCAGAGTTTGTGCAGGGGGTTCAGTGCAGTCACGCGCGGTCCTGTTGTGTTCGTGAGCCTGGAGCATAACCGCTCCGGGGCTGTTTAGTGCACGCTGCGCGTGGCTGGGGGCTCTGGTATTCTCGTCGGCATGAAAAACACTCTCCCTCTAAGCCTGATCGCAGCCCTCGGTGAAAACCGTGTGATCGGCGTCGACAACAGCATGCCCTGGCATTTGCCGGGGGATTTTAAATATTTCAAGGCCACCACGCTCGGCAAGCCGATCATCATGGGGCGCAAGACCTGGGATTCCCTGGGCCGACCGTTGCCGGGGCGCTTGAACATTGTGGTCAGCCGTCAGACCGGCTTGGCGCTGGAAGGTGCGGAAGTTTTTCCGTCACTGGACGCGGCGGTTGAGCGGGCTGAAGCCTGGGCGCTGGAACAGGGCGTGGATGAGCTGATGCTGATCGGCGGTGCGCAGCTGTATGCGCAGGGGCTGGCGCAGGCGGATCGCCTGTATTTGACGCGGGTGGCGTTGAGCCCGGAAGGCGATGCATGGTTTCCGGCGTTTGATTTGAACCAGTGGAAGTTGGTGTCGAACGTCGAGAACCTGGCTGAAGGCGATAAGCCTGCCTACAACTTCGAAGTCTGGGAAAAAGCTTAAAAGCATCGCAGGCAAGCCAGCTCCCACAGTTGACCGATTTCTCCTGAGGAAACCGATTCAAGTGTGGGAGCTGGCTTACCTGCGATAGCGGTCTATCAGACCTGCGCTAATTCAGCATGCTCATCAGCATCCAGCAGCGCTTTATCCGTCTGCCCCATGATCTGGCTGGTAATCGCCCCGGCCGTCATCGAACCATTCACGTTCAACGCCGTGCGGCCCATGTCGATCAGCGGCTCCACGGAAATCAGCAGCGCCACCAGTGACACCGGCAAGCCCATCGCCGGCAGCACGATCAGCGCGGCAAACGTCGCACCACCGCCTACGCCGGCCACACCCGCCGAACTCAAGGTCACAATCGCTACCAGGGTCGCGATCCACAGCGGGTCCAGCGGGTTGATGCCGACCGTCGGTGCAACCATCACGGCCAACATCGCCGGGTAGAGGCCTGCGCAACCGTTCTGGCCGATGGTGGCGCCAAACGAGGCGGCAAAACCGGCGATGGATTGTGGAATGCCCAGGCGGCGCGTCTGCGCTTCAATGCTCAGCGGAATGGCCGCCGCACTGGAGCGACTGGTGAACGCGAAGGTCAGCACCGGCCAGACTTTACGGAAGAACCGCAGCGGGTTGATCCCGGCCAGGGACAGCAGCAGGCCGTGCACCACAAACATCAGGCCCAGCGCCAGGTACGACACCACCACAAAACTGCCGAGCTTGATGATGTCTTGCAAGTTGGAGCCAGCGACCACTTTGGTCATCAGCGCCAGCACGCCGTACGGCGTCAGCTTCATCACCAGGCGCACCAGGCGCATCACCCAGGCTTGCAGGGTGTCGATGGCGTTGAGCACTTTCTGGCCTTTTTCCACGTCATCCTTGAGTAGTTGCAGCGCGGCAACCCCCAGGCATGCAGCGAAAATAACCACACTGATGATCGACGTCGGTTTGGCGCGCGCCAGGTCGGCGAACGGGTTCGCCGGCACGAACGACAGCAGCAACTGCGGGATATTCAGGTCGGCGACCTTGCCGGCGTAATCACTCTGGATCACTTGCAGGCGCGCCATTTCCTGGGTGCCGGCCACCAGGCCTTCGGCGGTGAGGCCGAACAGGTTGGTCAGGCCGATACCGATCAGCGCCGCGATCGCCGTGGTGAACAGCAGCGTGCCGATGGTCAGGAAGCTGATCTTGCCCAACGACGAGGCGTTGTGCAGGCGTGCCACCGCGCTGAGAATCGAGGCGAACACCAGCGGGATCACGATCATTTGCAGCAGTTGCACGTAGCCATTGCCGACCAGATCAAACCAACTGATCGAGGCCTTCAGCACCGGGTTGCCGTCGCCATAAATGGTGTGCAACACCGTGCCGAACACCACGCCCAATACGAGGGCAAACAGCACCTTCTTGGCGAGGCTCCAGTTCGTGCGACGGGTTTGTGCCAGGCCCAGCAACAGGGCCACGAACACCAGTAAGTTGAGAATCAGGGGCAGATTCATTGAAGCTCCGTTGAGAAGGCAGCCAATCGCGTGAGCCTGCGATTGCGAACCGGAAATGCTAACAGCTTGAAATATATTGATTTAATACCGATATGGAATGTTGACTGTCGTTTTTGGAATAAGCGGGTGACGTTCAGGCACATGCCCTTGGCGCAATCACGATGTAAGCGGTCGCGCTCGGGCGATAACTGTCACACAGATTTGTTAGCGTCGATGTCTTTCACTCAGGGAGAAAACGCTTATGAAGCTCGCGCCAAAACTACTTGCCGCCGCCTTCTGCCTCGGCCTCGTCAGCCAGGCATTTGCCGCCACAGAGTTGAAACACTGGCCGGCGCCGGCCGCCGAGCAACTGAACAAGATGATCGCCGCCAACGCCAACAAGGGTAACTTCGCGGTGTTCGACATGGACAACACCAGTTACCGCTACGACCTCGAAGAGTCCTTGCTGCCCTACATGGAAAACAAGGGCCTGATCACCCGCGAGAGCATGGACCCATCGCTGAAGCTGATGCCGTTCAAGGACACCGCCGACCACAAGGAAAGCCTGTTCAGCTACTACTACCGCCTTTGCGAAGTCGACGACATGGTCTGCTACCCGTGGGTGGCGCAGATTTTCTCCGGCTTCACCCTCAAGGAGCTCAAAGGCTACGTCGATGAGATGATGGCTTCCGGCAAACCCGTCCCGGTCACGTACTACGACGGTGACGTGGTCAAGAACATGGAAGTGCAGCCGCCGAAGGTCTTCACCGGCCAGGCTGAGCTGTTCAACAAGCTGATGGAGAACAGCATCGAGGTCTACGTGATGACCGCCGCTTCCGAAGAGTTGGTGCGCATGGTCGCGGCCGATCCGAAGTACGGCTACAACGTCAAACCCGAGAACGTCATCGGCGTGAGCACCTTGCTCAAGGACCGCAAGACCGGCGAGCTGACCACCGCACGCAAACAAATCGCTGCCGGCAAATATGACGAGAAGGCCAACCTTGGCCTGGAACTGACCCCTTATCTGTGGACGCCGGCAACCTGGATGGCCGGCAAACACGCCGCCATCCTGACCTACATCGACGAGTGGAAAAAGCCGGTGATCGTTGGGGGTGACACGCCGACCAGTGACGGCTACATGCTGTTCCACGATGTGGACGTGGCTAAAGGTGGCATCCACCTGTGGGTCAACCGCAAAGACAAATACATGACCCAGCTCAACGGCATGATGGCCAAGCACGCGGCCGCACAAGCCAAGGAAGGGTTGCCGGTGACGGCGGACAAGAACTGGGTGATCGTTAAGCCTGACGAGATTCAGTAAGACCCAGGCGCCTGCTTCGCGAGCAAGCCCGCTCCCACATTTGACCGAGTTCCAGCACAGGAATGCGGTCGACCACACTTGACCGAGTTCCAGCATAGGAATGCGGTCGAATGTGGGAGCGGGCTTGCTCGCGAAGGCGGTGTGTCAGGCCATACATGAGTCGGCTGGCCCACCGCTTTCGCAGGCAAGCCAGCTCCCACAGTTGGTCTTCTATGTCTGGGGAGTTTTCTGCAGGCAAAAAA
>OOIW01000149.1_pt1 | contig 5860 bp, 5 predicted proteins | sample 1691751 | NCBI WGS metagenome assembly OOIW01 (sample SAMN05831949, study PRJEB22555) | human gut metagenome | isolation source: Skin biopsy | host: Homo sapiens
AGGAATTCAGTGTTCTCATACGTGGCGCTCCAAGGCCGTGACTTGCTCGGGAAAAGTGATGATGTGAGGTTCGATACCGCGATAGCGGTCTAGCGTTGCTGCTACTTCAATGGCCGCGTCGAGCTCGTTGCAGCCTTTGGCCTGCATTATGTCGTAGCGTTGCTTCTTCTCTTCCGGTTCCGTCATGGCCAAGGCCAGGTACAAACTAGGTGGAACCACCCGGAACAACATTTCCATGCTTTTGGATAGCACTACGCCCTCGGTAAACTTCCCGCTTTCCTTACGTGCGGACAGCATCATCGATTTCTGAGCTGGGGTCAGTTCACGAAAGCGTGCGATCTTCTCCACCTCATCAGGCGGCATGTTTAAGCACATCCACCACTCGATCATGTTGAGCAGGGCTGAGGCCTCTGGCGGCACGTCGTCAACGTTCTGGGTGGCCATCCAGAACCAGGCGCCGAGCTTTCGCCACATTTTGGTAATCTTGACGGAGTAGGGGGATAGGAGTGGGACCTTCAACTGGATGTGGCCTTCGTCGGTGAAGCAGATCAGCGGACGGCCTTTAAACTGGTCACGCTCGGCAATGTTGTTGACCGTGTTGAGCAGGGAAATATAAGCGATGGCCATCTGTGCGCTATAGCCTTCTCGCGCTTAGGTGGCAAGGTCGACAATGGTAATGTCCGCTTCTGGCCATGGGGTGCCAGGACGGTTGAACATGTCGCCTTCGGTGCCCATACAGAACATGGACAAGGCTTCCGCCATCTCCAAGAATCGTGAGCTTCGGGCGTCTGGAATACCGGGCTCGAGTCCCATTTCTCGCAGCGCTTCACGGATATCTTCCGGCAGAACGATACGTTGCTCCGTCACGCATTTTTTCGCTGCATTCAGTATGCATTGGCGGATGGCGCTACGGTCGGCACGAGTAAGACGGGCATCCTCTTTTTCTTCACCACCGGTGATCATCAGCCTGGCCGCAATTTCCATCTCGCCCAGGATGTCGCGTTGTTCATCCTCGGTCTGGCTAGTCAGATGTTCGTCCGACGCCTCAAGATCATCAGCTTGGATAATCTTCACGTTTTGGCTGGGTTCGATGAGCTTCACGGCATCAGCGAATGGCGCGAGGCTGACACCCGATCCAGGTGCAAGTCGAACCCGGTTTACCGTCAAACCCAACTTTTTGGCGAAATCACCGAGTAAGCCGAAGCTGTTGCCAGCCTCCACAATGAATAGACGTGGCCGATAGATGGCGATGATTTGGCTAAGGATGTTTGTCGCGCTGGCCGATTTACCTGAACCCGTAGGCCCGAAAATGAACAAATGCGCGTTCATCTGCCGGTCCAGCTTGTTCAGCGGGTCGAAGGTTATCGGCGCTCCCCCACGGTTAAACAGGGTAATACCCGGGTGCCCGGTTCCGGTCGACCTACCCCAGACGGGGGCCAGGTTCGCAATGTGTTGGGCGAACATCAGTTGTGCGTACCACTCCAGTGCTTTGCGCGCATTGGGGTCGAAGTTGCCGGGTAGCCATCTAAGGTAGGAGTTCAGCGGTGCCACTTCATCCCGAGGTTCCACCGGCTCCATGCCCGCACCCAGCAATGCGCTGCTGAGTTGCAAACTGCGTTCGTGCAGCTGGGCATCATCTTTACCCCGCAGGTAAAACGCTACGCTACCTCTGTACAGCTTGTGCTTGCGCCCGAGCAACTGACGGGCGGTGGCGACGTCTTCGCGTGTCAGGATCGAGGCCTGAGTGTCTCCAACTGCCTTGCGTGAAAGCTGTTCCAGATGCCCTTCGAGAATGTCCTGCGGGGTGATCACGAGAGTGATACAGAGAATGGTGTCCTCTGGCATTTTGTCGAACAGTGCGTTGAGCGCATCACCGCCCTTTCGGGTTTCACCGGTTAAGTGCCCGGTCTTGGGAGCATCCCTCAAGCGGTCAAGCATCACCACCTGATGGGGAAGGCCGTCGAAATACCACAGACCTTTCTCTATATCTGACAGTGGTTCGCGATAAAACAGGTTTTGCGAGAAGTCAGTGCCGCTGGCGAGCGGCAGCTCGCCCTCTGCAGCACCAGGTGCTTGCTTGCACACCAATTCGTAGAAGCGGCGAATATCTGCATCGGCAGGGCCAAGATGATCGGGACGTGGATTGAACCAATGAATCAGCCAATGGCGAATGGCGTGGCCATCCATGCGATGGGTTTTAATGCCGGCGTTCGCCAAGCCGCCCACCAAGCGATCGCAGATGATTTTCAGGTAAGGACCTGGTGCCTGGCCTCGCACATCCGCTTGCGCGCCTTGGGTACGGCGGTAGACAACAACACGGACGCGGCGCTGTTGGCCCCTCCAGGGCAGTTGGCTGACCTTGGTGTCTTCAAACAGCCCGCCTGGTTTGGAGATGGATTCCAGGTGTTGCTTCATCAGCTTCAAATAAAGCTCGGTGAATGCACTGCCTTGTGCGCGTGGTTGAACGTAGTCATGCAGTTGCTGAAGGTAATCGTCCCAGCTGGTTTCGTCCTGGGCATAGAGCTGAACCACCCAGGGTGAGGTTTCAAGCTCGTCGAAGGAGTCCTGGAGGGCGTTTTCCAGGGCGTCGCGGGCCTTGCGTAACCATTCGGGATCCCGACCTTCAGTACCAATCGGTGTCAGCTCAAAAAAGGCAGCACGAGACACGCCGTCTTCCAATAGCATGGCTTTTTCTGCAGGCAGGTAATCTACCCACGGCAGTAGGTCTACGAAGGAGGGGTTGACGTGGTATAGACGGTCAGCATCAGCGGTTGTGGCTGGCTTTTTCTTTGGGTTACGCCAATCGCTCGGCGAGGGAATACCCATGGCAGCAAGGCGTTCGTAGTAACGCTCTGTAGCAGCCTCAAACGTCTCGGTTGCTGGTCCCTGCACATCGTCAGATAACGGCGAACCTGGTGTTACGCCAGGTTCCACACGCTCTGTCGCCCGTCGCGTTTTGAATCGTTCAAAAAAACCCATCAATATGCCTCCGTGCGTTCGCCAGGCATGGCGTATTGCACCCGCTGATACAGCGGAAACACCGTGGTGTAGCCTGGGATCGGTGCCGGGTCTGAACCCGCTAAATGAGGAAAGACGTACATCACCAGGTCGGGATTGGGTAGGCGTTTAAATTGGCTGTAGATCTCGTTTTGTGCGGTACGTGTGAACATGGTGTTGTCTGTTTCCCTCGTCTTCGATCTCGTTGGGGTACACGTTAAACCCCGAGACGATGATCAGGTCTTTCTTGCGATCAACAATGCTCACGAACCCATCGGCATCGATTACCGCGATGTCACCGGTTTTCAGCCAGCCCTCGGCGTCGAGTGTCTCGGCGGTGGCCACCGGTTGCTGCCAGTAGCCCTTCATCACCTGCGGCCCCTTGATGCACAGCTCGCCGCGCTCACCGAACGGCAGCTCGCGCCCTTCGTCGTCGATAACTTTCATCGCCGTGCCCGGCACCGGCACACCCACGGTCCCCAGGCGCGACTGGCTGCCATAGGGGTTGGTGCTGGCCACCGGGGAGGTTTCGGTCAGGCCGTAGCCTTCGCCGATGGAACAACCCGTCAACGCTTTCCAACGCTCGGCCGTGGCCTTGACCAGTGCCGTGCCGCCGGAGTTGGTGATCTTGAGATGGGAAAAATCCAGAGTCTTGAAATCCGGGTGGTCCATGAGCGCCACAAACAACGTGTTCAGCCCCAACAGGCAGGAGAACCGCCACTTTTTCAGTTCCTTGATGAAGCCGCCGATGTCCCGCGGGTTGGTGATCAGCACGTTGTGGTTGCCGGTCACCATCATGCACATGCAGTTCGCCGTGAATGCATAGATGTGGTACAGCGGCAGCGGCGCGATCATCACCTCCTGGCCTTCTTTCACCAGCGGCTGGCCGTCGTCGGTGAGTTGGGACATGCACGCCCGCGCCTGCTGCATATTGGCGACCAGGTTGCCATGGGTGAGCATCGCGCCCTTGGCCAGGCCGGTGGTGCCGCCGGTGTATTGCAGCACAGCGATGTCATCCAGGGTCACCGGATGCCGAATCAGGCCCTGCCCTGCGCCCATGCGCAGCGCGCGCTTGAACGATACCGCCCGTGGCAGGTGGTAGGCCGGGACCATTTTCTTGACTTTGTCGACCACGGTGTTGATCAGCCAGCCCTTGGCCGCCGGCATGAAGTCGCCCATCTTGGCTTCGATGAGGTAGTCGATCTCGGTATCGGCGCACACTTCCTGCACGCGCGAACCGAACAGGTTGAGGTAGACCAGCGCACGAATACCGGCGTCCTTGAACTGGTGGCGCATCTCACGCGGAGTGTACAGAGGGTTGGTGTTGACCACGATGAGCCCGGCACGCAACGCGCCAAACACCGCAATCGGGTAATGCAGCACGTTGGGCATCTGCACCGCGATGCGCTCGCCAGGCTTGAGGTCGGTGTGCTGTTGCAGGTAGCTGGCGAACGCCGCACTTTGGCGCTCAAGCTCGGCGTAAGTCAGGGTGATGCCCATGTTGCTGAACGCCGGACGGTCGGCAAAGGCCTTGCAGGAGCGTTCAAAGACTTCGATCACCGATTTGTAGGTAGTGAGGTCGATATCATTGGGAACGCCCGCCGCGCGTTTGTCATTCCAGAAATCAGGTTGCATTATTCTTGTCCTCTTACCTGAGTGTGTCCGGCCGCTGCAGCTGTAAAAAGCCGGCTGCGATAAAAAGCGGAGCTTTGAGGACGGTAGCAGCTATGGCCAATCAGGCAAATACAGGAAACAGCGTCATCAATTGCGTGAATCTTCGTACAAGGGCCTGCACAGATCAAACGCACGCCTGGGGATGAGCTATACACTGCAACGACCTCGAGCAAAGGAAGCGCCATGAACCACCGCACCTTCTGGCTGACCGCGAATGACCGCAGCCGCCTGTACGTCAATCAATGGCTGCCGGAAGGCCCGGCCAAGGCCATGATCATGCTGTCCCACGGCATGGCCGAGCACAGCGGGCGTTATGCGCGCCTGGCCGACGCGTTGTGCGCCGCCGGCTATGGCGTGTATGCGCTGGACCAGCGCGGCCATGGCCGCACCGCCGATGAGTGCACGCTGGGCCTCTACGCCGAGAAGGATGGGTGGAACAAGGTGGTCGGCGACCTTGCCAGCCTGAACCAGCACATTGGCCAACAGCATCCGGGGCTGCCGATCATGCTGCTGGGGCACAGCATGGGCAGCTATATCGCCCAGGCCTACCTGGTGCATCACAGCGCCAGCTTGAAGGGTGTGATTCTCAGCGGTTCGAATTTCCAGCCGGTGGCGCTGTACCGCGCGGCCGCCGTGATCGCCCGCCTCGAACGCGCACGCCAAGGCTTGCGTGGGCGCAGTGCACTGATCGAGTTCCTGTCATTCGGCTCGTTCAACAAAGCGTTCAAGCCCAACCGCACGGCGTTTGATTGGCTCAGCCGCGACCCGAATGAAGTCGATAAATACATCAACGACCCGCTGTGTGGTTTCCGCTGCACCAACCAGCTGTGGATCGACTTGCTGGGCGGCTTGCAGCAAATCAGCAAAGCGTCCAATCTCGAACAGATCGTCCCGGGCCTGCCGATCCTGGTGATGGGCGGAGAATGTGATCCGGTGAGTGAAGGCAAGCGTCTCAAAAACCTGGCCCACGCATTGCGCGAAGCCGGCTGCCAGAACCTGCAACTGAATATTTATCCGCAGGCACGCCATGAAGTGTTCAATGAAACCAACCGCGATGAAGTCACTGCGGATGTACTGACGTGGCTAGACCAGACGCTGGCGCTGCACAGCCCGACCCGCTGCGAATGATTTTTCGCCTAAAATCAAACGCTTATCATCAGCCAATTTAATTACCGATTAGCCACAGGAT
>OOIW01000175.1_pt1 | contig 5278 bp, 5 predicted proteins | sample 1691751 | NCBI WGS metagenome assembly OOIW01 (sample SAMN05831949, study PRJEB22555) | human gut metagenome | isolation source: Skin biopsy | host: Homo sapiens
CCACGGTTGCATCCGAGGTAAGCAGCGCATTCTGCGCAGCAGCACCACCGACAGCGGTGCCGCTGTCCAACGCTGCCGCAATTGACTCACACGCATTGAGTGCGAAATACCTGACCGCGGTGACAACTGATCTGGTTTTTCGAAACGGTAGTCGAACCTCAGCGAAGTCATTGAATTAAATGGTATTAATACTTTCGTAAACGCCGTGCAAGAATGGGATCACAGCCAACAGCCATTGCCTTTCGCATCAAAAATACAAGTTTAGAATTGTAAAAAAGCGCTCTAATAGCCCCCTGTTGATTCGTTTTAAAGATTCTGGAGTTCGCAATGCCCCATGAAGGCAACCTGTTACAAGCAGCCGTGGTGTTCCTGCTCGCCGCCGTGCTGACGGTGCCCCTGGCCAAGCGCCTGCAACTGGGTGCGGTGCTGGGCTATCTGTTCGCCGGCGTGATCATCGGCCCGTCGGTCTTGGGCCTGGTGGGCAACCCGCAAAGCGTGGCGCAGTTCTCTGAGTTGGGCGTGGTGTTGCTGCTGTTTATCATCGGCCTGGAGCTGTCGCCAAAGCGCTTATGGGTGATGCGCAAGGCGGTGTTCGGGGTCGGCCTGGCGCAAGTATTGCTGACCGGGTTGGTGATGGGTGCGGTGGCGTTGTGGCTGTTTGGCCAAACCTGGAACAGCGCGATTGTGCTGGGCCTGGGCCTGGCGTTGTCCTCCACTGCCTTTGGCCTGCAAAGCCTGGCCGAACGCAAGGAACTCAACCAGCCCCACGGGCGCCTGGCCTTTGCCATCCTGCTGTTCCAGGACATCGCCGCGATCCCGCTGATCGCCATGGTGCCGCTGCTTGCCGGCAGCGACCACCCGACCAACGAAGCGCAAGGCGTGCAGCACGTGTTGCAGATCCTCGGCAGCATCGCCGTGGTGATCATCGGCGGGCGCTACCTGTTGCGCCCGGTGTTTCGCATTGTCGCCAAGACCGGCCTGCGCGAAGTGTCCACCGCCACCGCGCTGCTGGTCGTTATCGGCACCGCGTGGCTGATGGAACTGGTGGGTGTGTCCATGGCCCTCGGTGCCTTCCTCGCCGGGCTGCTGCTGGCCGATTCGGAATATCGCCACGAGCTGGAATCCCAGATCGAGCCGTTCAAGGGCCTGCTGCTGGGCCTGTTTTTTATCAGCGTGGGCATGGGCGCCAACCTCAGCCTGCTGCTCAGCACGCCGCTGATGGTGATCGGGCTGACCTTGCTGCTGATCGGCCTGAAACTGCCGCTGCTGTACACCGTGGGCCGGCTGGTGGGTGATCTCAACCGCGAAAGCGCCTTGCGCCTCGGTATCGTGCTGGCGGCGGGCGGTGAGTTCGCCTTTGTGGTGTTCAAGATCGGCCGCGACCAGGGCCTGTTCGAGCCGCACCTTTACGATGTGCTGGTGCTGACCATCACCTTGTCGATGGCGGTGACGCCGCTGCTGTTGCTGGTGTGCCCCAAGCTGTTCAAACACAAGGCCAAGACCGTGGAGGTGCCGGAGGAATACCGCACCATCGAAAGCGATGCGCCCCGCGTGGTGATCGCCGGCATGGGCCGTATGGGCCAGATCGTCGCGCGGATCCTGCGCGCGCAAAACATCTCGTTCATTGCCCTCGACACCTCGGTGGAAACCATCGAGCTGACCCGCAGCTTCGGCGGCATGCCGGTGTTCTACGGCGACCCGCAGCGCCCGGAAATCCTGCATGCAGCCAAGGTCGACCAAGCCGAGTTTTTTGTGATCGCCATGGACGACCCGGAAATAAATATCAAGACCGCCGCCCTGGTGCGCAGCCTTTATCCGCACATGAAAATCATCGCCCGCGCACGTAACCGCCAGCACGTTCACCGCCTGGTCGACCTGGACGCCTCGCCGGTGCGCGAGACCTTCTACTCCAGCCTGGAAATGAGCCGTCGCACCCTGGTCGGCCTCGGCTTGAGCCAGGCCCAGGCCGATGCACGCATTGATCGATTCAAAAACCACGACCACCAGTTACTCGCCGCTCAACACGCGGTGTATGACGACGCGGCCAAAGTATTGCAATCGGCCCAGGAAGCCCGCACGGAACTGGCGCGGCTGTTCGAGATGGACCGGCTTCAAGAGGAGTCCGACAAGGTGTGAACTTAGGGATGAACGATATTGCGAAATTTCTGACAGAATATGCCGCAATTTCGTTCATCCCTGGAGCGTTTCATGGCCACTTTCACCAAGACCGCCGTCCTGCTGGCCCTTGCGCTTTGCGCCGGTAGCGTGTTCGCCGCCAACAAGCCCGCCGCCACACAGACCATCTCGACGCTGGGCGGCAAGTTCACCTTTAACCTGCCCAAGGCCTACACCGCCGACACGCTGCCAACCGGCAAGGCCGAGGACGGCACCGCCGACACCCAAGGCACGCTGTACGCCAACTCGGCGACTAAAAGCGTGGTGATCGTCGCCGAAACCGTACGTAACGACGGGGCAACCATCAAAGACAATGACCCGCAGTTCCTCGACGGCGCCGTGGCTGACTTCGTCAAGGACCAGAGCGCTGCCCTGCCCGACTTCAAGAAGCAAAACGAGAAAAAACTGACCTTCAAAGGCCTGGGCCTGCGCCAGGTGGACAGCACCGCCACCCAGGGCGGCGGCAAGACCTTGAACTCCACGTTCCTGGGCGGTTCCGGCAAGCACTTGCTGGTGATCCAGGCTATTTCGCGGGCGGATGATGTGAAGGGGCATGCCGAACTGGTGAAGCAGATTACCGGCGGCAAGTAAGCCTCATCCCTGACAACACAAATCAAATCTGGGAGCGGGCTTGCTCGCGAATACAGTGGATCCGTTAACGATGAGTTGACTGACACAGTGCATTCGCGAGCAAGCCCGCTCGCACATTTTTGATCGCGCTTACTTCAAGGTTTTCTCTAGCCACGCCTTCAGGTCCTGCACTTCTGCCGCACTCACGGTATGCGGCATTCCCGGATACCCGTGGAACTCCGGCTTCAACCCCAGGCCCACCAACACCTCGTTCGCGCGCGTCGCCGACCCATACGGCAGCGCCTGGTCCAGCGTGCCATGGCCAATGAAGATCGCCAACTTGCCCAACGATTCGTTGGGCTTGAGCTCAGCCTTGAGCACCGGCAAGACGCTGCCACTCAAGGCCGCGATCCCGCGCACCAACGCGGGCTGACGCAAGCCGACTTCGTAAGACATGATCGCGCCCTGGCTGAACCCCACCAGGAACACCCGATCGCTTTGCGTGTGGTATTTGGCCGTGGCCTTGCCGACAAAGTCTTCGATCAGCTTCGCGCTGCGTTGCAAGTCGGCGGTCTCGCCGTTGTACTCGGCGTCACCCGAGGTCTTGGTAAACCAGCGATAGCCGTTCGGGTCCACCGGCATCGGCGCACGCGCCGACAGGTACGTCCAGGTGGAGGGCAGCGCGTCCTTGATGCCGAACAGGTCTTGCTCGTTGCTGCCGAACCCGTGCAGGAAAATCACCAACGGTTGGTTGCGTGAATCGCTCTGCGTCTGTTCCAGGTACGCCAACGGCAAGTCGGTGTGCAGCGTGGCGTCGGCATGGGCGACACCGGCCATCAGGGTCAGCGCCAGGGCAAACAGCTTGAACATGGGGAAGTTTCCTCAGGGTTTGCGCAACAGATAAGTGTCCATGATCCAACCATTTTCCAGGCGTGCGGCCTTGCGCACCCGTTCGATTTCTTCCGCCACCTCACTGACTTTGCCGCTGATCAGGATTTCATCCGGTGTGCCCAGGTAGGCGCCCCAGTAGATATCCAGGTCTTGATCAGCCACGGTACGGTAGGAATCTTCGGCATCGAGCATCACCACCAAGGTGTCCGCATCACTTGCCTGTCCCGCCGCCAACCGGCGCCCGGTGGTGATCTCGATGGAGCGGCCAATGCGGTTCAGTGGCACCTTGTGCTGGGCCGCCAGGGCCTGCACGCTGGTGATGCCGGGTATCACTTCGAACTCGAACGCACAGCGGCCACTGGCGAGAATCGCCTGCAGGATACGGATGGTGCTGTCGTACAACGCAGGGTCGCCCCAGGCCAGGAAGGCGCCGACTTCGCCATCCGCCATGTGCTCGTTGATCATGCGCTCGAAGGTGTGCTGCTTGTCGCGGTTGAGGTCCTGCACGGCGGTGGTGTAGTCGATGTCGCCGCGCAGCCGCTCGGGGCAATCGGCCTCGACGAAGCGGTAGCCGGGCTCGGTGATGTAGGTCGCGCAGATCTCGCGGCGCAGGTCGATCAGCTTGTCTTTGCTCTGGCCCTTGTCCATCAGGAAAAACACGTCGGTGCGGTTCAGCGCCTTCACGGCCTGCATCGTGATGTAGTCAGGGTTGCCGGCGCCAATGCCGATGATCAGGATGCGTTTCATGGGTTGCTCTCATTGCGGGGCGTGGATTTTGCCATGTTCGCCGGGTCAGGCGTGAGTTTCCAGGCGCAGGCGCCAGACAGTATTGAAGCGCAGCTCGGTGGCGGACAGTGGCTCAATGTCGATCCGGTAGAACATCGACACCGGGAACTGCATGACATAGAGCAAGGCGGCGCGAATCACCAACGGGTGGGTGATGGCCAACACATGACCGGGTTGGGTTTCGAGGGATTGCAGCCACTGCCCGACCCGCGCGCAAACCTGCTCCACCGACTCGCCGCCGTGGGGCGTGCTGGTGCTGTCGGTGGCCCAGGCCATCAACGCCGCGCTGTCCAACTGGTTGATGGCCTGGCCTTTCCAGGCGCCGAAATCAACATCACGCAAAGCATTTTCGATCTGCGCGTCGGCACCGAACAGGCCCGCCGTCTGACGGCTTCTGGCCTCGGGCGCGCTGACTAACCGCATGGTTTTCTTGAAACGCCCGGCCAGGGATAACGCCGCTCCTTGCCAATCCATCGCGACAGACTCGTCATCGGGAAAACGCCCGTGCTTTTGCAGCGGCGTGACGGCATGGCAAATCAAGGTCAACCGGGTGGCCTGCATCACTCTTCACTCTGTTTCATGGCGCAGTCCGCGGAGACTGGCGAGGTTGTCTCGATATATTACAACACACATGAAACAGGATGCCTCTCGGTACTCAGCAGCCCGTCAATCAAACCACTCCCGCCGCCCTTCAAACGTCCCCACAATCAGCTCCACCACCATCCGCACCGCTTCAGCATCATGCGCCTGGGCATTCACCGCCAGCCACACCTGACGCTGCATGGTCTCGCCCATCAACCCGGGCAACGCCACCAACCCACGGTCGAAGCTGCCCATGTAGTGCGGCAGCAGGCCA